>ERZ778017.352-NODE-352-length-66802-cov-173.022818_pt1 | contig 66802 bp, 47 predicted proteins | sample MGYA00375747_ERZ778017 | MGnify/ENA primary metagenome ERZ778017 (study PRJEB29350, sample SAMN05509838) | bioreactor metagenome | biome: bioreactor; material: wastewater | place: South Africa: University of Cape Town | collected 2014-03-17 ...
CCGCACCTGCGCCACCTCAACGTTGAGGGTGCTGCACTTCAAAGTTGAATCCGCCTGCTCTAGCCGCCAGTAATAGACGGGAAATCGAACCGGCAATTGCAATATCCTCGGGCCCTGGGATAGCAAACATAGCGCCGATAGCAAGCCCTTTTCCTCCGGCCGCTGCTCCCTGAGCCCACATATCAAGATGCTCAGCCTCAGTAATCTCTCCGTTTCTGAGCATTTCATCAGCAGCCATGCCAGTAAGGTTCAAGTCCTCATACGACTGCCTTCCATCGGGATCAATGTATCGATAGGGATTGTTATTGGCGTACGAGTACCGGTTGAAGCCGAACCCATTCCCCGGCGTCGGCCCCATCGGATCCACACTCAAGAACCGCCCCACCGCCGGATCGTAATACCGCGCCTGCATGTACACCAACCCCGTATCCGGATCGTTCACATGCCCGGTATACCCCGGCCCACTCGGTGGTGTTCCCAACGCTTGGCTGCCGTAGGGCGCATAGTCGAACGTCGCCGTGATGTTGCCGCTGGCATCGGCTTCGGCCAGCGGCGTGCCCTGCGCATCGGTGTAGACATAGGTCACCGTGCCGGCATGAGCGATTCCGCCCAACCAGAGCATCAACAGCACCAACGCATACGCGATCGCCTTGTGCACGGCCCACCCTTTGATCTGGATATCCATGTCCATGCTCCTCACTCAATCGGCCCCGGCGGGTTGGCCTGCGTCGGGGTGGACGCGTTCTTGAACGCGGAGCATCCGCCGGCGTTGCACGCCTGCACGGCGGGTTCCAAGAATTGACTCGTAAATTAGATTAACCTGACCCTGAGATTTGTATCTCTTCTATTTCGTCCTTCTTCTCTGTTCTTCTACTCACCAATACGGAAAATTAGTGCGAAAACAGGAGCCTTAGTTCCGACATGGGCGACACTTCGGAATCTATATTTTTCAAGAGCTGCTATGGCCGACCTATCCAAAGCCCTATTATCTGAGCTTAGATCAATTCTCACATTGGTAGCAAACCCATTTGAATCTATGTCAAAAACAAGTCGTACGCATGCCTTATTGTACTTCGTTCCGAGTGGATCTTTAGGAACTCGGATTGGTTCTTTATGAATAATAAGGGCTTCCGTTCTGTCCACAGCACGCACCCAATCACCAGATTTGCAGCCACAGACTGCATTGCCTCCAACGGAAATCAGAAGCATAGCAAGGGTAATGGATAACATCTTAATTGCCTCCATCAAGGACTCGGTATCGCAACTCCAGAGTAGTGCGTGCGCATTGGCGCCCCCAACCACTGTCGATAAGGGTTTTCTAAATATCTGACGGCATTAAATTCATCTGAGTTTGAATTCGACGTGCTCGGAGGATAGCCAAAAACTCTTGCTGCCATGGATGTGTGTCCAATCTCATGGGCGAGAAGGGTATCTAAGCCGACGCCACGAAACTCATTACGAAAATCACCCTCTCGAAGAAATTGCCTCCATTGCAATGTGTAAGTAATAATGTCGGCTACGGTAAAAAATGTTGGAGGGTATCCTGAGCTTGGCAGAATCTGCTCTAATCCAATTTTTTTCCCACTACTAACAACTTCTCTTCCAACCTTACCACCGACCGGAGAGCCCAGGAATTTGTGTAAAGCACTACGTGTTTCCTTTGGGAAAGGCGAAGGCTTTGCATCGCCAACTTTTTCGGATACCGTTAGGTGGTAAAATACCTTATCTACGTTTCGAGCATCTCGGCTCTTCGCCGACCCGGCTTGGGTAGTGAATTCACCAGTACTTAAACAAGTACTGTCACCGTTGGATAGGTGCGAACCCGTGCACATTCCATCTGGGTCGATATTCTGTACTGGACTGTTATTCGCGTAAGCAAACCGGTTGAAGTTAAACGAATTACCTACCACCGGCCCGATCGGATCCGTGCTGATAAACCTTCCCACCGCCGGATCGTAGTACCGCGCCTGCATATACACCAAGCCCGTATCCGGATCGTTCACATGCCCGGTATACCCCGGCCCGCTCGGCGGCGTTCCCAACGCTTGGCTGCCGTAGGGCGCATAGTCGAACGTCGCCGTGATGTTGCCGCTGGCATCGGCTTCGGCCAGCGGCGTGCCCTGCGCATCGGTGTAGACATAGGTCACCGTGCCGGCATGAGCGACTCCGCCCAGCCAGAACATCAAGAGCAGCACTGTGCAAACGACCGCCCTGTGCATGGCCCACCCTTTGATCCGGATATCCACGTCCATGCTCCTCACTCGATCGGCCCGGGCGGGTTGGCTTGCGTCGGGTTGGACGCGTTCTTGAACGCGGAGCATCCGCCGACATTGCACGCCTGCACGGCGTATTGCAGGTACTGACTCGTGGTCGGAGCCGGCATTGCGGCGCTGGTTGCCGTCGTCGTAGCCACAATCGCGACGCTGCCATCATTGAGGTTGGTTCTTTGTACCTTGTAGGAGGTGGCCGTCGCCGAGGCGGACCACGTGATGCTGTATGGCTTCCCGAGCACGGAGAAAGGAGCCGTCACCGTCGCGGGCGCAGCAGGCGGCAAGGTCACCGCAATCGTGCCGACGGCGCTCCACGCCCCGCAGCCACCGGCGTTGCAAGCCTGTGCCCGATAGCCATAGCTGGCGTTGCCTTTGCCGCTGAATGCCTTGCTAGTCGTGCCGCTGCTTTGGACCGTGCCCCAGCCACCGCCGTTGACCTGCTCCTGCAACGTATAGCTGCTGGCACTGCTCACCGCGCTCCAGCTCACCGTGTAACTGCCGCTGTTGCTGGTTGCCGGCACGCTCAAGCTCGGCGCGCTGGCCGGTGGAATCGTCACTGCCACCGCGCTGCTGGCCTTGTACGCACTGCAATCGACAGGTGTAGCTGCCATCGGCCAACCTCCGAGAGCACCGCGTCGACCGCGAGGCCGTGCTCCAACTGGTGCCGTCGCTGCTGCGTCTAGCCCCGCAGGGATTCCGGCACATGGATAGCCACGGAGTCAACCCGCCATCGACGAAAGTCTCCCGCAACCGCCTTGCCGATCACCCCATGGACCGCAGCGCCGCCCCCTGCTGCACCAGCGGATCCACCAGCCAGTGGTCGAGCAGCAGGAAGGCGAACAAGGCCATCAGGTACACGACGGAGTACTTGAACACCCTCATCGGGTACAGCTCGTCGGGCGGGTTGAGCAGGCGGATCGCGTAATAGAGGAAGCCCGCATCGAGCACCGCCGCGCCGGCGAGGTAGAGCAGGCCGCTCATGCCGGTGATCGCCGGCAGCAGGGTCACCAGCACCAGCAGGATGGTGTAGAACAGCACCTGCCAGCGGGTATAGGCCACGCCGTGGGTGACCGGCAGCATCGGCACGCCGGCGCGCGCGTAGTCGTCGCGACGGAAGATCGCCAGCGCCCAGAAGTGCGGCGGCGTCCACACGAAGATGATCAGGCACAGCTGCAGCGCGAATGCGTGCAACTCGCCGGTGGCCGCGGTCCAGCCCAGCACCGGCGGGATCGCGCCGGCGAGGCCGCCGATCACGATGTTCTGCGGCGTCGCCCGCTTCAGGTAGCGGGTGTAGACCAGCGCGTAGCCGATCAACCCGGCGAACGTCAGCACCGCGGTCAGCGTGTTGACCAGCAGGGCCAGCACCACCATCGAGGCCATGCCCATCAGCACCGCGAACACCAGCGCCTGGTGCGCGGTGAGCTTGCCGGTGGCCAGCGGGCGCCGTGCGGTGCGCGCCATCAGCTTGTCGATCCGCTCGTCGATCAGGTGGTTGAATGCCGCCGCCGAACCGGACGCCAGCCAGATGCCGAACGTGCCGAACACCAGCGCACGCCACGGCGGAATCCCCGGCACGGCCAGAAACATGCCGATCACCGCGCAGAACACCAGCAACGCGACGATGCGCGGTTTGGTCAGCTGCATGTATTCGTGGATCAAACCCATCTCGCTCAGGACTCCTCTGACATCGGCGCGGCCGGCTGCGTGCGCGCCAACGCGGCCAGCAAGGCAAACAACAGCAGGGCTGCCACGCCATTGTGCGCGGTGGCCACCGGCAGCGGCAGGCCGAAATACACGTTGCTGATGCCCAGCGTCACCTGGGCCAGCAGGATCAGCGCGATCGCCAGCGCGTGCGCCCGCAAACCCCGGCGCGCCGCTTTGAACGCCAGCCAGCCGAGATAGCAGAACACCACCAGTGCGCCGATGCGGTGCGCGATCTGGATCGCGCTGCGCGCGGCCATGTCGAGCACGCCGCCTTCGTAGTTGACGCCGATGCCGCGCCACAGGATGAAGCCTTCATGGTAATCCGTCGGCGGCGCCCACTGGCCCAGGCATTGCGGAAACGAGCCCGGGCCGTAGCCGCAGGCCAGTGCCGCATAGTTGGACGAGGTCCAGCCGCCCAGCGCGATCTGGCACGCCAGCAGCACCACGCCCACGATCACCAGAGCGTGCAATCGGGTCAGCCGTTGACCCGGTGCCGCGACGCCGCCGAAGCGCAGCGCCATGTACGACAGCAGGCCGAAGGTGAGCATGCCGCCGAGCAGGTGGCTGGTGACCACGATGGGTTTGAGCAGCAGGGTGACCGTCCACATGCCGAGCATGGCCTGGAACACGATCACCGCGAACGCCAGCACACTGATCCGCCGCGCGCCGCTGCCAGCGAGTCGCCACGCGCCGAACAGCGGCGCGGCGATCGCCACACCCGCCAGCACCGAGGAGAACACGTGCTCGCCGCGCATGTACATGGTCACGCCGATCGCCGCGCAGATCGCACCGACCATCACCATCGCGCGCACGCGCCGGTCGCGCCAGGCGGCGGCCAGCGCCAGTACCAGCACCAGCACGCCCAGCGTGCCGGCGAGGAAGCGATGCACCTGCTCGCGCCACGCCTTGTGCGCCTCGTACGGGCGATCCGGGAATGCCGCGTCGGCGTGCGCCACTGCCTGCGCGTGCTGCGGCCAGGTGACCTGGCCGTAACAGGTGGGCCAGTCCGGGCAGGACAGGCCGGCGTTGGACAGCCGCACGAAGGCGCCGAACATCACCAGGCCGAACGCGAACAGCGCCGCCAGCAGCGACAACCACCGCAGAAACTCCCGCTGGCGCTGCGACATCACTTGATCACCTTGCGCATGTCGCGCAGCAGGCCGGCAGCGTCGAAGCCGGACGGATAAAACGACAACGCGGTGCCGTTGGATTCCACCAGCAGCGCGCCGACGCTGTCTGGCGCGGCGGGCCGATAACCATCGAGCTTGCCGTCGACATCGCGGCCGGTTTGCCAGTACCTCGCCATCGCCTCGCGTGCCCCCGCATCGGCAGGCGGCGTGCCCAGGTAGAGCAGGCGCAGGCGATCCTGTTTGTTGTTCAGCATCACCCGCGCCTTGGCCATCGCGGTGAGGGTGACCAGGCATTGCGCCGCGCAATCCGGGCCGGCCAACGCCACCAGGGTCATGCGCGGTTCGCTGTCGCGCCAGGCGTAGTCGCTGCCGTCGGCCAGCGCCACGCGCAAATGCTCGTCGACGAAATTGCGCTGCGGCACGATCGGCTGACCGTTGCCCTTGGTGCCCGGCTGCCAGCCGGCGAAGGTGAGCACGCCAGCGGCGATCATCGGGGCGAGGAACACCAGCGCGATCAGCCACAGGTGGGTGCGGCTCTTGCGCGTGCGGGCGGGGTCAGCAGTGTTCATCATGGACGGTCATCACCAGGCATCAATGGGGTCATCATCGCTTGCGCGGCGGGCGCTTGCGATTCAGCACCAGCAGGATCACCACCGCGGCGACGGCGAAGGCGAACCACTGGAACGCGTAGGCGCGGTGTCGCGCCGGCGGCATCGAGAGGTCGAGCGTGTGCTGGCGCACGTAGATCGAGGAGGCGTCCGCATCCAGCGCCAGCACGCGCGGATACAGCGGTCGGCCGAGGTCGACGGAGACCTGGCCCATCGCCAGGTAGATGCTCTGCTTGGGCCACCGGGTCTGCCGCGCCAGCGCGTTGCCGCCCATCTCGAAGCCGGTCGGCGGCGGCGGCACGTACAGGCCCTGCAACGCGACCGGCGAGGCCGGCAGCGGCGGCAGCTGCGGCGTCTTGCCGTTGCCGCTGCCCGGCAGGAAACCCAGGTCGACCAGCAGCAGCGGCGCATGCCCGGCCAGCTCGAACGGCGCGAACACCTCCACGCCGCCACGCTCGTCGTGCTTCGGGTTGTCCAGCAGGTAGAGCCGGTCGACGAGGTAGCGGCCGCGCACCTGCACGCGCGGAAAACTGTCCGCCGGCGGCGTGGCGGCCACCCTGGCGAAGTCCTGCGGCGCGGCGGTTTCCGCTGCGGCATAGCGACGCAGCAGCGATTCCTTGAAGTCGGCGCGGTGCAGCTGCCACACGCCCAGGCGCAGGAACAGCAAGGCGCCGGCCACCGTCAGCAGCAACGCCCACCAAGACGGACGACGAAAACCGTTCACGCGGTGCGGCTGCCGCGGGTGGCTATACTGCCGCTGTCGAAATCGCTCGGACCGGTCACGTGGAAACCATCTACAAAGTCGCGCTGGTGGTGGTATTGCTGGTGGTGATCTTCAACCTCGGCCAAGCGCTGTTCTTCATGATGAAGGACAAGGACGACGACCGACGAACGGTATGGGCGCTGACTCGCCGCATCGGCCTGTCGCTGGTGCTGATCGGCATGGTCATCCTGGGCATCTGGATGGGTTGGCTGCACCCGCATGGCGTCAGCCCGTAATTGTAGCCGGTGCGCCGCCCCGGCGCGCCGCCGCGTCGATCAGGCTGGCCCGCCGGCCCGGTAATAGTCGCGATACCAGCGCACGAAATTCGCCACGCCTTCTTCCACGCCCACCCGCGGCCGGTAGCCGACCGAGGCGATCAGGTCGGAGATGTCGGCCTCGGTGTCCGGCACGTCGCCGGCCTGCAGCGGCAGCATCTCCATCTGCGCCTTGCGACCCAGGCACTGTTCGAGCACCTCGATGTAGCGCAGCAGCTCCACCGGCTGCTCGTTGCCGATGTTGTAGATGCGGTACGGCGCCACCCCACTGCTGGCCGGGTCGGGCGCGTTGCCGTCCCAGCCGTGGTCCTTGCCGGGGATCCTGTCCAGCGTGCGCACGACGCCCTCGACGATGTCGTCGACGTAGGTGAAGCTGCGCTTGTGGTGGCCGTGGTTGAATACCTTGATCGGCTCGCCGGCCAGGATGGCGCGGGTGAACAGGAACAGCGCCATGTCCGGCCGGCCCCACGGCCCGTAGACGGTGAAGAAGCGCAACCCGGTGCACGGCAGCCCGTACAGGTGCGCGTAGCTGTGCGCCATCATCTCGTTGGCCTTCTTCGATGCCGCGTACAGCGTCAGCGGATGCTCGGTCGACTGGTGCTCGGAGAACGGCATGCTGGTGTCGGCGCCGTACACCGAACTGGTCGAGGCGTAGACCAGGTGCTCGACGCCGTGGTGGCGGCAACCCTCGATGACGTGCAGGAAGCCGGTGACGTTGGTCGACACGTAGATGTGCGGATTCTGCGCGGCGTAACGCACGCCGGCCTGGGCGGCCAGGTTGATCACCCGCTGCGGCTTGTGCCGCGCAAACACCGCCTCGATGGCCGCGCGATCGGCGAGGTCGACCGGCTCGTGGCGATAACCCGGGCGGTCGGCGAAGCGCGCCAGCCGCGCCTTCTTCAGCTCCACGTCGTAGTAGTCGCTGAGGTTGTCGATGCCGATCACCTCGTCGCCGCGCTCGAGCAGGCGCATGGCGACATGGGAGCCGATGAAGCCGGCGGTACCGGTGACGAGGACTTTCATGCGGAAGCGGCCTGCGGCAGGAAAACCCGCCCATGATACGCAGTCGCAACGTGCAGCGCAGGTCTACAACCGGCCGTCGACCTCATTGCGCGGCAGCACGTACTTGACGTCGTACAGCACGCTGGACGGCTTGCCGAAGGCGCGGATGCCCGCGCTGCCCAGCGCGGCGAACTGGCGGTGGCCCACGGCCACCACGATGCCGTCGTAGCTTCCTGCGGCGGGCGCATCATGGAGTTCCAGGCCGTATTCGTGTTTCGCCTCGGTCGCGTCGACCCACGGATCGAACACGTCCACCTCGGTGTTGTAGCCGCGCAGCGCATGCACGATGTCCACCACGCGGGTGTTGCGCAGGTCCGGACAGTTCTCCTTGAACGCCAGCCCCAGCACCAGGATGCGCGCGTGCACCGGGTTGATGCCCTTGCGCACCATCAGCCGCACCACCTGGCCGGCGATGTACTCGCCCATGCTGTCGTTGGTGCGCCGGCCGGCCAGGATCACGTCCGGGTGATGACCCACCTCCTGCGCCTTGTGGGTGAGGTAGTACGGATCGACGCTGATGCAGTGGCCGCCGACCAGGCCCGGCCGGAACGGCAGGAAGTTCCACTTGGTGCCGGCCGCCTCGAGCACTTCGAGGGTGTCGATGCCCAGCGTGTTGAACAGCTTGGCCAGATCGTTGACCAGCGCGATGTTGAGGTCGCGCTGGGTGTTTTCGATCACCTTGGCGGCCTCGGCCACCTTGATGCAGCTGGCCTGGTGGGTGCCGGCGGTGATGATCGAGCCATACAGCCGGTTGACGAAGTCGGCCACCTCGGGGGTGGAGCCGGAGGTGACCTTGAGGATGCTGGTGACCCGGTGCTGCTTGTCGCCCGGGTTGATCCGTTCCGGGCTGTAACCGGCGAAGAAGTCGCGGTTGTAGACCAGTCCCGAGACACGCTCCAGGATCGGGATGCAGACCTCCTCGGTGCAGCCGGGGTAGACGGTGGACTCGTACACCACGATGTCGCCGCGCTTGAGCACCCGGCCCAGGCTCTCGCTGGCCTTGACCAGCGGGGTCAGGTCGGGGCGTTTGGCCGCATCGATCGGAGTGGGCACCGTGACGATGTAGACGTTGCACTCGCGGATGCCGTCCAGCTCGGCGCTGAAGCGCAGGCGGGTGGCCGCACCCAGTTCGGCGGCATCGACCTCCAGCGTATGGTCGTGGCCGGCGCGCAGCTCGTCCACCCGTGCGGCGCGGATGTCGAAACCGACCGTGTCGTAGCGCCGGCCGAACTCCACCGCCAGCGGCAGGCCGACGTAACCCAACCCCACAATGGCGACCCTGGTCTTTTCCAGCTCTTGCATGCTTGCCGTCCCGTGAATTCCGTGATCGAGCGCCCGGCACGAACCGGGCGCCACCCATCCGACGCGGCCATGTTTCGTCGTTCAGCTAGCCGGTTGCGGTTCTTGATGCCGTGATATTCTTCACATTCTGAAAGACAATCAGGGGGATTGCCATGAAATCGTTGTCCCAACTGCTCGTGCTCGGCCTGTTGTTCGTGCTTGCCGGCTGCGCCACCGGTCCCGGCTCGACGCAGGCGCCGGCAGTCAACCCCGAAGCCCAGGCAGTCGCTGTCTACCATATCGGTGTGGACGATCAATTGCAGGTGTCGGTGTGGCACAACCCCGACCTGAGCGTGAGCGTACCAGTGCGCCCGGACGGCATGATCACCGTGCCCCTGATCGGCGACGTGCAGGCCGGCGGGCGCACGCCGGAACAGGTCGCCGCGGAAATCGGGGACAAGCTCAAGGCCTACGTGCGCGACCCGCAGGTGGCGGTGATCCTCACCTCGCTGCGCAGCCATGAATATCTCTCGCGCGTGCGCGTGACCGGCGCAGTGCGCACGCCGGTGTCGATCCCCTACCGCCAGGGCATGACCGTGCTCGACGCGGTGCTCGCCGCCGGCGGCACCACCGAGTTCGCCGCCCCCGACCGCACCGAGCTGTACCGCAAATCCGGCGAAGGCACGCAGTCGTACGCGATCCGGCTGGACAGCATCCTGCAGAAGGGCAACCTGACGACCAACTATCCGGTGCAGCCGGGTGACGTCATCACCGTGCCCCAGCGGGCGTTCTGAGTCGCCGGCACCGGCACGCGAGTCGATCCGTCAATGAACGAAGAACCCAATCCCCTGCTGGCACTGCTCCCGGTGCTGTGGACCGAGGCCAGGCGGCGGCGCGTGTCGCTGGCGGTGATCTTCGCCGCCATCGCGATCCTCGCGCTGATCGTCGGCGCGAACTGGCCGCGCCGCTACGACGCCTCGGTCACCATCCTGGCGCAGAAGAGCAGCATCATCACGCCGCTGATGGAAGGCGCCGCCGCGGCCACCGGCAACACCAACCGCGCCGGCATCGCCAAGGCGGTGATCTTCAGCCGCAAGGTGATGAACCAGGTGCTGGTGGCCGGCGGCTGGATGGCGAAGGACCCCTCGCCGGTCGACCAGGACAAGCTGATCCAGGAGATCAAGGCGCGCACCGTCGTCACCATCTCGCGCGACAACCTGATCACGATCAGCTACCACGACAGCGACGCGCGGCGCGCCTTCGACGTGACGCGCACCTTCGGCCAGCTGTTCATCAGCGAGAGCGTGGCCTCGAAGATGAAGGAGAGCCGCGACGCGTTCGACTTCATCGACAGCCAGGTCGAGGCCTACCGCAAGAAGCTGACCGACGCGGAGAACAAGCTCAAGGATTACCGCAACGCCAACGCCGATGCGCGCCCGGGCAGCGAGGCCGACACCAATGCCAGCATCAGCCAGTTGCGCAACCAGATCGAGACGGCGCAGATGGACCTGATGGAGAAGCGTTCGCAGGCGGGCTCGCTGGAGCGCCAGCTCTCCGGCGAATCGGAGGTCAGCGCGGTGCAGACCTCCAGCGGCATCTACGAAAGCCAGCTCGCCGACCTGCAGTCGAAACTGGACAAGCTGCGCCTGACCTACACCGACGAATACCCCGACGTGGTGCGCACTCGCCACCAGATCGAAGACCTGCGCCGGCTGCTGGCCAGCGCCGACCAGCAAGCGGCGAAGGCGCCGCGTGCGATCGGCGACGCCGGCAGCAACGGCAGCGCCGTGCAGTTCAATCCGCTCTACCAGCAGATGCGCAGCCAGCTCGCCAACTTGCGCTCGGACATCGCCGCCACCACCGCACGGCTGGGCGCGGCGCAGGCGCGGCTCGACTCCGAGCTGGACCGCAGCAGGCGCATCGCCGATTCCGAGGCGGTCACCGCCGAGTTGACCCGCGACTACACGGTCAACCGCGACGTCTACCAGGACCTGCTCAAGCGCCGCGAGAGCGCGCGAGTGTCGATGAACCTCGACGCCGACCAGGACGGCCCCTCGTTCGCGGTGCAGAACCCCGCGGTGATGCCGCTGGTGCCCTCGGGGCTGCGCTTCATGCATTTTGGCATCGCCGGCATCCTCGTCGGCCTCGCCGTTCCGTTCGGCGTGCTGTTCGGCTTCGCCCGCTTCGACCCGCGCGTGCGCTCGGCGGAGCAACTGGAGCAGGCGACCAGCCTGCCGATACTGGCGACGATTCCGTTCTATCCGACGCCGGGCGACCACCAGCGCGAGCGTCGGCGCAACCTGGCGCTGGTGGCGATCGTGCTGGCCGTGGTGCTGGCCTATGCGCTGCTGTTCTGGTTGAAGCTGAAGGGACTGGCATGAACGCTCGGGACGATGACAAGTCGGTGATCAACCTGCCCTCGCGCGAGCCCGAGGCCCGCGAACGGGCCGGCCCCTCCGGTGACGAGGCCAAGGCCACGCCGGGCCATTCGATCGCGCTGATGTCGGAAACCGGCGCGATGGTGGCGCGGCAGCTGGAGGAACGCCGGCTGATCCACCGCGACGAATCGGTGCGCACGCAATCCGATGCGTTCCGCGAGATCCGCACGCGCTTGCTGTGGCTCGGTGGCGAACGCAATTTCGTGACTATGGTGGTGCCGGTCAGCCCCAGGTCGGGCGGCAGTTTCGTGGCGCGCAACCTGGCCCTTGCATTCGCCTTCGACGAAGCCAAGACCAGCCTGCTGATCGACTGCAATCTGCGCTACCCGGCGCAGCACGAGGCGCTGGGCGTGGCGCGCGGCAGCGAAGGCCTGATCAACTTCCTCGAGCAGCCGTCGATCGGCATCAAGTCGATCATCTACCCGACGGGCATCCCGCGCCTGCGTCTGATCCCGGCCGGTTCCACCCGCGAGAACAGCGGCGAGTATTTCTCCTCGTTCCGCATGCGGGCGGTGGTCGATTCGCTGCGTTGCCGCTACCCCGACCGCTATCTGTTCCTGGACGGGCCGGCGATCAAGGGCTCGCCCGACGCGCGCATCCTCTCCGAGCTGGCCGATCAGGTGGTGGTGGTGGCCGGCTACGGCCGCGACACGCCGGCGGCGATCAGCCAGGCGGTGGCCAGTTTCGATGCGAACAAGGTGGCCGGAGTGGTGTTCAACCACGCACCGTGAGGTTGTCCGGCGGGGTGTCGCGACACTCCGCCCACCGCACGGTCCCGCGCAGATCTGCCAGACTCGCGGCGCCAGGGGCAAGCCATCGGATGCGGTTTCCGCAGGTTCAGGACTCGACGATCATGGACAAGACAAGGGGGCATGCAAACATGGCGAGATATCGCACCCGCACCTGCGTACTGGGGTCGATGCTGGTCATTGCCTCGACCGGCGCATCGGCGGCGCAGTTCGACTACGGCTGGCGCGTCGGCGTGGGGCACAGCGACAACATCGGCCTGACCGAAACCGACCCGATCAGCCAGAACATGCTGATCCCCGGCTTCGACTTCAGCTACCACCAGGAAGGCTCCACCTTCCAGGCCGACGTGGTCGGCAATCTGGAGTATCGCGACTACCTGGCGCACGCCTTCGACAACCAGACGCTGGCCCAGCTCGCCGGCCAGGCGAACTGGACGGTACTGCCCGAGCGGCTGGACTTCACCGTGCGCGACGTGGCCAGCGTGCAGCCGCTGTCGACCTTCTCCAGCAACGCGCCGGACAACCAGCAGCAGACCAACGTGCTGACCGTGGGCCCGACGCTGCGTTTCCGGCTGAACCCCACCGTGCGCGGCCAGGCCGAACTGCGCTATATCGACAGCCGCGCCTCCAAGACCAACGAGTTCGATTCCTCGCGCGGCCTGCTGGCCCTGCGCCTGTTCAAGGATCTCAGCCCCACCGCATCGCTGTCGGCCAACGCGGAAACCGAGCGCGTCACCTTCGACCACGCCGACGCCGGCCCGGCCTACAACCGCACCCAGGTGTTCGTCAGCTCGATCAGCCGCCTCAGCCAGCTCGACATCAACGCCTCGCTGGGCTGGTCGCGGCTGTCGTTCGACCAGGCGCAGTCGATCAACACGCCACTGGCGCGACTGAGCGTGGCTTGGCGCATGACCCCCAACAGCACCCTGCTGCTGCGCGGCGCGCGCCAGTACGGCGACGCGGCGGAAGACCTGATCAACCAGCTCGACCAGAACCCCGGCGAATCGGCGCTGGCCCCGCCGGCGCCGTCGAACATCAATACCGGCGCCACCGTGATCAGCTCGCAGGTCTATACCGAGCGGCGCTACGAGGCGGTCTACACCTACGTCGGCACGCGCTGGAACCTGCGCGTCGCACCGCTGTACCGCAACTTCGATTACGTCAACGACCCCACCGACAGCCAGCGCGGCCGCGGCGGCACCCTCGGCCTCGACTACCGGCTGCACCCGCGCACCACGCTGTCGCTGTTCGGCAACACCGAGTCGATGGAGTACAGCACCGTGGCGCGCACCGACCGCACCACCAATTTCGGCCTGATCCTGGCCACCCAGCGCACCGAGCACTGGAGCTGGAACGCTTCCTTCACCCGTCGCCTGCGTCACAGCGACAGCGTCGGCGCCAGCTACCATGCCAACGAGATCTATCTCGGCGTGGCCTATCGGAGGTGACGGATGCGGGTCGAACCGGCACAACCGTGCCAATTCGGTAGCGGGGAGAGTCTGTTCGGTCTCTATCATCCGGTCGCCGGGCCGGCGCGTACGGCCATGCTGCTGTGCCCGCCGCTGGGCCAGGACATGATCCGCAGCCACCGCGTGTACCGCCAGCTGGCCGATGCGCTGGCGCAGCAAGGCGTCGCCGCGCTGCGCTTCGACTATTTCGGCACCGGCGACTCGGCCGGCGCCAGCGATGCCTGCGACTGGACCCGCTGCGTGGCCGACACGGCTGCCGCGGCGGCCGAACTGCGTGCACGCTCCGGCTGCAGCCGGGTGATCGGCTTCGGCGCACGGCTGGGCGGCGCCATCGCACTGGAAGCGGCTCCGGCCGCCCGCCTGGCGGAGCTGTTGCTGTGGGACCCGCTGCTGGACGGCCACGAATCCGTGACCCGGCTGGACGCGGCGCAGGAAGCCCTGCGCGCGGACCCGATGCGTTTCACCGCGCCGCGCAGCCGCGAGGATGCGGCCGATCAATGGCTGGGCTTCCCGGTCGGCGCCGACCTGCGCCGGCAACTCGACCACTGGCGCGCGACGCCGGCAGCGATTCCCGTACGCGTGTTCGCCTCGCAACCCGCCGTCGCGCACGCGGACTGGACCGCGCAACTCGGCGCCGGCAGCGCGATCGTCGCGCTTTCGTCCACCGCCAGCTGGGATGTGCTGGACCGGCTGGAACACGCCATCCTCGCCCCCGACCTGGTCCGCGCGGTCGGCGACCACCTGCGGGTCGCCGCATGAGCACCGAACGCCCCTTCCGTTTCGGCCGCGCGCAGCACCTGGTCGGCGTGGCCGGGCTGCCCGATGCGGCGACGCCTGCCGCGCCGGTCGGCGTGATTGTGCTGAATGCCGGCATGGTGCACCGGGTCGGGCCGTTCCGTCTGCACGTGGAACTCACCCGGCGACTGAACGCCGGCGGCTATCCCACCCTGCGTTTCGACCTCTCCTCGCTCGGCGACAGCAGCGCCGCCGACGAGTCGGGCGCGCAGACGCAGCAGGTGAAGGCTGACGTCGCCGACGCGATGAGCCTGCTCGCCAGCCACGCCGGCTGCAGCCGTTTCGTGCTGCTCGGCCTGTGCTCCGGCGCGCAGAACGCGCACGCGGTAGCGCTCGACGAGCCACGCGTGGCCGGCGCCGTCTTCCTCGACGGCTACGCCTACCGCACGCTGGGCTTCCGCCTGCGCCACTACCTGCCGCGGCTGTGGAGCGCCGCCCGCTGGCACCGCTTCATCAGCCGCAGCCTGCAGGCGCGCGCCAGCCAGGGCGACGACGTGTTCGCGGTACGCTTCCCGCCGCGCGAACAGGTGCAGCGCGAACTGGCCGCCATGCTCGACCGCGGCCTCCGATTGCACTTCATCTACAGCGGCGGCGTGACCCGCTACTTCAACCATCCGCGCCAGTTTCGCGAATGCTTCGGGCGACTGGCCGACCGGCCGCAGATCAGCGCACGCCTGTTCGCCGGCAGCGACCACACCTACGCCCTCACGGTGGATCGCCAGCGCCTGCTGGACGACATTGCGGCATGGTTGCGGGACAATTTTCCGATTTCCGGCGGGAGCAACCCATGAGCACCATCCTGGTCACCGGCGGCGCCGGCTACATCGGCAGCCACGTGGTGCAGCAACTGAGCGAGCGCGGCGAGCGGGTGGTGGTGCTGGACAACCTGGTCAGCGGCTTCGCCGACGCCGTGCGCGGGGCCGAGCTGGTGGTGGGCAACGTCGGCGACCAGCCGCTGGTGGCACGCGTGCTGGCCGAGCACAAGGTGGATGCGGTGATGCACTTTGCCGCGCACACCGTGGTCCCCGAGTCGGTGCGCGACCCGCTGAAGTACTACGGCAACAACACCTGCAACACGCGCAACCTGCTCGCCTGCTGCGTCGAGGCCGGCGTGGACCGTTTCATCTTTTCCTCGACCGCGGCGGTGTACGGCATGCCGGCCAGCGGCGTGGCCGACGAGGACACGCCGCTGCAGCCGATCAACCCGTACGGCAGCTCCAAGCTGATGTCCGAGATGATGCTGCGCGACCTCGGCAGCGCCGGCGCGATGCGCTACGTGATCCTGCGCTATTTCAACGTCGCCGGCTGCGACCCGCTCGGCCGCATCGGGCAATCCACGCCCAACGCCACCCTGCTGCTCAAGGTCGCCTGCGAACATGCGGTGGGCAAGCGCCCGGGCCTGGCCATCTTCGGCACCGACTACGACACCCCCGACGGCACCGGCATCCGCGACTACATCCACGTCGAGGACCTGGCCGCGGCGCACCTGCGTGCGCTCGACCACCTGCGCACGGACGGCGAATCGCTGACGCTCAACTGCGGCTACGGCCACGGCTACAGCGTGCGCGAGGTGATCGAGACCGTGCGCCGGGTCAGCGGCGCGGCGCTGCAGGTGACCGAACAGCCGCGCCGCGCGGGCGACCCGCCGATGCTGATCGCCCGCGCTGACCGCCTGCGCCAGCGCCTGGGCTGGACCCCGCGCCACGACGACCTGGAGTTCATCGTTCGCACCGCGCTGGCGTGGGAACAGCAGCTCGCGGCGCGGGACGCGGTGCGGTGACACGCAAGGCACGCGGCATCGTCCGGCGGCTGGGCGCGCTGTGCGCCGGCCTCGGTCTGCTGCTCGCGAGCGCGCACGCGCAAGGCGCCGCACCGCCGCCGATCGCGCGGCTGGCGCCCGCCGGCATCGACACGGCATGGCAGACGATCACCCTGCACCGCCACGGCGCCGTCGGCGACCGGGTGGCGGTGACCGTCGGCATCCCCTTCCCGCCCGGCTTGCTGCGCGACGCGCGGCAGCTGCGCATCGAGGACGCCCGCGGCCAGCCCGTGCCCGCGCAGGTCGAGGCCACCTTGCGCTGGCATGTCGACGGCGGCGGCATCCGCGCCGTGCGCGCGCAGTTCCACGCCACGCTGGCCGGCGACAGCGCGCAGTTGCGTTTTGCCCTCGCGCCGGCGGGCGGCACCGCGGCCACCGCGCAGGGCTGGCCCTACGCCGACGGGTTGGTGGACGGCGCCAACGGCGTGCGCGTGCCGGGCGTGCTGGCCACGCTCAGCCCGCACTGGATGACCGCCTCGCTGATCGCCGGTCCGCAGCTGCCGGCGGTGCCGCCGGGCGCCTACGACCGCTACTTCGAAACCCAGTTCGCCTGGGCGCGCAAGCTGCCGCGCAGAGATGGCTCGGCGTGGCTGTTCGATCGGCCCACCGCGCTGTTCCAGCAGTACGTGCGCACCGGCCGCGTCGATTACCTCGCCGCCGCGGTCGAGAGCTACCGCTTCTACATGGCGCACATCCGCCGCTTCGGCGCGCCGGGCTGGCCGCTGTGCGGCGGCGGTTTCAAGCTGGGCGAGGTGAATCCTTGCGACCCGAAGTACGTCTACATCGAACCGACCCTGCTCGCGCTCGGCCTCACCGGCGACGACAGCCAGGCCGACGATGCGCTGATCGAACGCATGGTCGGCGCCTGGGATACCGGCGGCTGGACCATCCCCGCCGGCCCCTATACCGGGCCGACCCAGAAGTTCTTCACCGAACGGCAGGCCGGACTGGGCCTGCTGCAGATCGTCAGCGCGTGGGAACTCACCGGCAAGCGCGAATACCTGCAGCGCATCGGCGATCGCGTCGGCTGGCTGTACCAGCACCAGCAGCACAACCCCGATGGCCTGGGCAACGACGGCTCCTGGCGCAGCAGCTGGGACATGCACGAGGGCAGCAACCCGTACGACGCGGCCACCGACGTGCCGGGCAGTTCGCCGTGGATGACGCAGAACATCATCGACGGCCTGTGGCATGCATGGCTGGCCACCGGCGACGCGCGCATCCCGCCGATGATCGTCGCGTTCGGCCGCTATCTCGAGCACTACGGCTGGATCGATGCCAGGACCGTGGCCACGGTCGGCAAGGACTGGCGCGACCCGTGCAACGGGCCGGGCGGCCAGATCAGCTGGTACTGGTCATCGGCTCACGTCGACCGGGCCAAGCTGGTCGCCATCGAGAACTCCGACGGCTGGTACAGCGATGCGCACAACGTGGAGCTGACCCTGCCGGTGGCGGCCGCGCGCTATTTCACCACCGATCCGCCACTGCAGCGCGCACTCGATCGGCGCATGCAGGCGCTGGCCTCGTCGTACGACCTCGCCTGCGCGCGCAACGCCAGCACCGCGCGGCGCTTCAACTGGAACCACCGGGGCACCGGCGTGGTGCAGTGGCTGATGCGCCAGCGCGCCGGCAGCGGCGCCGCCCCGGCGCGGCCCTGACGCGCGCGAGTCAGGGCGACTGGCGCGGCCGCCGCCGCTTGGCGAAGGCGTGCCACACGTAGCGCAGCATGCACAGCGTGGCGCGGAACCAGCCGAGCTTCTCGACCTCACGGTAGATCGTCCACTGCCACCGCGCCGCGCGCAGCTTGTTGGCCGACAGCGACGACTCGCGCACCAGGTACCAGGCCAGCGGTTCGGCGTCCGCACGCACCGCCGCGCCGGCACGGCGCACCTGCTCCAGCCAGAACGCGTAGTCCTCGTGGCCAATGCGGCGGAACGGCACGTCGCCCAGCGCGCGCGCGTACAGGCCGGTGAGGTTGCCGATGAAGTTGCTGGCCAGCATGTCGCGATGCTCCAGCCGCGCCGGCGGATCGACCCGGCTGAGCACCCGGCCGTCTTCCGCCACGCGCCAGTAGGCCGCGTAGCTGATCCGCTCGCCGCTGGCGCGCAGGCTGGCCAGTTGTCGCTCCAGCTTGGCCGGATGCCACCAGTCGTCGGCATCGAGGAAGGCGATGTAGTCGCCGCGCGCGGCCGCCAGCGCGGCATTGCGCGCGGCCGCCACGCCGCTGTTCACCGGCTGGCGCTGCACGCGCACGCGCGCGTCGGCCTGCGCGAAACGCTGCAGGATCGCCAGTGAATCATCGCGCGAGCCGTCGTCCACCGCGACCAGCTCCAGGTTGCGGTGGCTCTGCGCCAGCACCGACTCCACCGCCCGCGGCAACCACGCCGCGGCGTTGTACACCGGCATCACCACGCTGACCAGGTCGCCGTCCGGCGCGGGCGTCACGCGAACACCTGCGGCAAGGTCACGAGGCAGCGGAACCAGTCGGTATCCAGCTCCGTCTCCACCGCCACGCGAGGGATGTCGTAGGCGTCCCAGCGGTCGTAGCGGGCGTGCCCGCCGTAGTAGCTGAAGGCATGCTCCACGCCTGCCTCGCGCAGGCAGTCACGGGTGGTCTGGTCGAACGCGCCGCGATTGCCGACCGGATAGCTGAAGCAACGCATCGGCGTGCCCAGCTCCTCGGCGAGCCGGCGCGCGCAGCCCTGGATCTCGTCGCGCTGCCCCTGCGCCGACATGTTCGACAACACCGGGTGATGCACCGTGTGCCCGCCGATGGTCATGCCCGCCGCCTGCATCTCGCGCAGCATGTCCCAGCTCATCCAAAGCGCGTCGCCGGCACGCGCATCGGCGCGACCGGTGCCGGCGGCATCCGCCACGGCATCGAGATACGCGGCCGTGTCCTGCGCGGGCATCTCCTTGTACCTGCGCAGCAACCGGCGCACGGCGGCTTCGCGCTGCGGTTCGTCGAACACGACCGGCGCATCGAACCATGCCGGCAGGTACAGCGCCTCGCGCCGGCTGCTGCGCACCATCCAGGCGATCTCGTCCCACCACGGCAGGCTCGGCGCGTCGATGAAACCGGTGGCGACGAAGAAGGTGGCGCTCACCCCTTCGCCGCGCAGAATCGGCAGCGCCGTCTCGTAGTTGTCGCGGTAGCCGTCGTCGAAGGTGATCATCGCGTGGCGCCCGCGCCCGGCGGCGAGCACCCGCGGCAGGTCGGCCGGGTCGATGATGTCCAGCTGCGTCTTGCAGAAGCGGACCTGTTCGGCGAACGCCTCGGCGCTGGCGCTCCACAGGCCGCGGTCGAACGGCGAATCCAGCGCGTCGCCGATGCGGTGGTAGTTGAGCACCAGCACGCCGGACCAGCGCACGCTCCGGTGCAGCAGCGCACGCAGGCCGCTGCGGCAGAGCAGGCGGGTCGCGACAGCCTTCTTCATGGGGAACATCATGGCAATCGACCACGCGAAACCAGTTGCACGAACTTCCTGCCCGCCCGCCGCAGCAGATGCCGAACCTCACCGAACGCGGCGCGCATCGTCGGCCTTCGGCATGCCAGGCAGACCAGCTCGCGCTGCTCCGTCGTGAGCGATTTCTTGAAGGCGCTGGTTCCGCGCAAAAAATCGTATCGACTCACCTCCCGTTCGGCCAGTCGCGCCATCAACAGAAGGTTCGCCGCCATGCCGGGGCTGTGGATGATCGCGCGCTCGTCGGGCATGACCCCGAGCTGATAGAGATCGAACTTCCGGCCCGTCACGAAACCATAGAGCACCACAAAGGTGTTGGCCTGGTACGACAGGCGGGCCAGGATAACCCGGCCGCCGGCGACCCATTCGCGCACGAGGCGGCGATGAAACTCGGTGAATCGTGGCGCGGCGAAGCAGCCTGGCTGCCCATCCGCCACCCATCGCTCCTGGTGAATGCGGATCAACTCGTCGAAATAGCGCTCGGCCTGGGCTGCGTCCGCCAGTTCGAAGAGCGCACCGGAGCGTTCGACCTTGCGCATCTCCTGCCGGGCGCGCATGCGGCTTTTGGACGACAGGCTCGCCAGATAAGCCTCGAAGCCGTCCCCGATGAAGGCGATGGGACAGGCGCCGCGCGACACCAGTTGCAGGCGGGCATGGCGCGGGAAGGCACTGCGCCAGCGCAGCAGCGCCGAATGCTCGGACAGATCGAGCAGCTCCAGCGTGTCCCAGCCCATGGCGTCGATTGCCTGCCACGCGGCCTGCACGCAGGCCATGCCCTCGTCGGGCAGCAGCAGCAGGTCCAGGTAGTCGGCGCAGACCTCCTCGAACTCCGCTTCCCCGGTGGAGAGGAAGCGCAGGCAGCGCACCCCGAGCCAGCCGCCTCTCCCCACGTCGAGATACAGCGGCACCGCGCCGACCAGGCGCGCCCCCCGCCACAACGTGATGATGCGCAGGCCGCCCTGGCCATACACGGGACCGTAGACGTCCCACCAATGGCGCAACCAGGCAAAGTCCAGTGGAGTCGAGGCCGTGGGGCTGGCCTGGTACAGCGCGTCCCAGTCGGCGCTTATCGCGTCCCACGCGGCGACGTCCGCGATCACCCGCAGGGTCGGTGCGGACTCCGGCAAGCCGTTTGTCCGCGAGGGCGCCCCCGTGTCCGGCGGCGCCTGACCCACCGTCATGGCGATGCCGCCGTGCGCCGGCGCAGATGCCGGCGATGGGCCTGCAGCCAGTGGCGCAGCACAGCCGGCAGGTAGCAGCTCACGAACAGTTCCCACGCGCGTTTCTGCAGCCACCGGTGGCGGATGCTGGCGAACAGGTGGGTGCGTGCCGCCGCCATGTCGTTCGCCTCGAACTGCAGCTCGCCGATCCATTCGTGGGCATCGGCCAGCGCGCCGTCGATCATCCGCTGCGGCAGGTGGATCTCGCTGCGCGCGGATTCGATCAGCGGGGCGATCGTGCGCAGGAAGTTGGTGGCGGTGTGGATGCGGTATTCCGCGCGGGTCAGCCGGTCGGGCATGCCGCGCTGGTACTGGATGGTGGGCAGGTCGACGAAACCCACCGGGCCGTAACGGCAGGTGCGCAGGTGGAAATCGAAGTCTTCGCCGGAATAGCGCAGGGTCTCGTCGAAGGCCACCACCTTTTCCAGCCGCTCGCGACGGATCAGCACGGTCGAGGTATGCACCAGGTTGCCCATGATCATCTGCGAGAAGATCATGCCGATGCGCAGCGGCGCGGCACCGACGATCGCCTCCATCGATGGCGCGATCAAGCGCAGCGGCACGCTGCGCTGGAACAGCCGATCATCGGGAAACAGCGCGTAGGTGCTGTACATGGTGCGGATGTACGCGCGGTTGAACACGCGCCCGTTCGGGTCGATCGCCTCCATGTCGGTCCACACCATGCCCAGCTCGGGGAACTGCTGCATGCAGCGCAGCTGCAGTTCGATCTTCCACGGCTGCCAGAAATCGTCCGAATCGAGCAGCGCCAGAAACTCGCCGTGGGCGAGCCGGATGCCATGATTGCGCGCCGCGGCGACGCCCGCGTTCGGCTGGGTGACGTAGTGCAGGCGCGGCTCGTTGCCGTAGCGCTGCCGCACGAGTTCGGCTGTCTCGTCGGTGGAGCCGTCATCGACGAGCAGGATCTCCAGCTCGGCATGCGTCTGCACCAGCACGCTGTCCAGCGTGCGCACCAGGCAATAGGCCCGGTTGAAGGTGGGAATGACTACGCTGACCAGTGCCATGGGTACCCGACCATTCCTGCCTCAGTGACAACACGAAGCCTCGACTCGCCTGCCACCCGCCCCGCCCACCGCGGCGCCGCCTCCCGGCTGCCAATGGTCCGGCGCCATTCCGGGTCGGCGCCGGATGCCGCAGCCTGCGCGGTCGCGCGGCTGCCACCGAAAACAGGCTCCATTGTATGCGTTTTCCGGGCCGCGGAGCGTCGCCTTCCACGCTCCACCCGGTTGGCCGGAGCCGCCGGCCGGGCGCCCGATCCGGCGCCCCCGGCGGCCGCTCACGCGGCAGGTTTGCGCGCGATGAAGTCGATCGAGGTGATGCACAGGCGCTCGGCCGGGATCGAGGCGAACTGCGGGGCGATCTCCAGCTCCGCCAGCTCGCGCAGGCGCCGGGCCGGGGGCGAGGTCACCCGGGTCACGATGGCAAACCCGGCCGCCTCGGCGAACGCGACGAAGGCATCGGCGCGCAGCCGGTTCTGGTACAGGAAGGCGTTGTTCCAGCGCCGCCACTGCGCGTCGGTGTATTGCAGGTAATTGAGCTGGGTGATGCGGGCGTCGACGTAGGCGTAGTGGTCGCCGCAGTTGACCGAGTGGAACATGATCCCGCCGGGGCGCAGGATGCGCTTCGCCTCGTCGAAGATGCCGCCGATGGCCTCCGGCGCCACGTGCTCCAGCACGCTATTGGAGAACACGCAATCGACCTGGTCCGGCGGCAGGTCGGTGCGGGCGGCGTCCGCCGGTGCGCGGTAGTCCACCACGCCGGCGGTGGCCGCGGCCAGGTCGGCGGAGCGCTCCAGCGCGTCGGCCAGCTGCTGCTGGCGCCGGCGCACCTCGGCCACCGGGACGCCAGCCACCTCGGCGATCAGGGCAATGTGCCGCTCCAGGCCCCAGGCGCAGGCGCGCAGCAGATCCCGGCGCAGATGCCGGTTGAGGTCGACGGTGACCACGCGCTGGGCGCCGGCCAGGAAGCAGCACAGCGGAAAGGTGGGGTACCAGCCGCTGCCGATCTCGAACAGCCGCGCGCCTGCCATCGGCACGCCGACCTCGCGCAACTGGTTGGCCATCAGCCGCCAGTCGTCGATCTTGATGTCGAACTCGCGATCGAAGCCGCGCAGGCCGCCGAACCGCCGTTGCAGCTGGTAGTGGATCGCGTCGCCGCCCGGCATCGCGCCGAGCACTTTCTGCAGCAACCCCTTCGTGCGCCAGTCCATGTGTCTCTCCCTCCCGGGACGCAGATGATGCAGGCCACGCCACCGCGATCCGTGCGGGCGCCGCTACGCTCCGTTGCGCTGGTGCGGCGGCGGCGGCAGCAGGAAATCGCGGAACGCGTGCGGGTCGCCGCGATGCCCGGCTTCGGCGGCCTTGATGATGTTGTAGGTCTCGCGCGCCGTCACGTAGTGCAGCACGTGGCGATTGCCGTCGTTGTAGACGCGCTCCAGGTGCTCGTGCATGCGCTGCGCGGCGTCGCCCAGCAGGGTATCCATGTCGCGTTCCTGGGTGCCGTGCGTGTGCACCTTGACGAACACCCACTCCGGCCGCCCCTCGACGTGGATGCCGGTGCTCACCCACGCGTCGACGCGTTCGGGCGTGGGCGGACAGCCGCGGCGCACGTCGGCGTTCTCGATCCGCGGCAGCACGCCGAACTTGCGCTCGCGCCAGTTCAGCCCCAGCGGCCCCTGCACGATCATCAGGTCGCCGCTGGCCTCGCCCCCCACCCGCACCGGCACGCCACTGTCGTGCGACTTGGGCCGCAGCGGGTCGTCGGTGGCGTAGTAGATCGCATTGCTGGTTTTCGTCTGCGTGTCGCTGGGCGCCGACGGCAGGGTGAAGTCGGCATAGCAGCCGAGCTCGCGCAGCAGGATCAGCTCGTTGTTGATGCCGCACCAGCGGCCATCGGCGCGCGAGTTGTCCAGGCTCCAGTTGCCGTGGATGAAGCCGAAGCGCAACTGGCCGGTGGTCGGATCGCGCGGCAGCGCGCCGTGGCGCTCGTGCAGCAGCGTGTTGAAGCGCGCGATGGTCTGGCGGAAATTCGCCTCGTTGTCGTTGTCGTGGTGCAGATGGATCTCGATCTCGCCATGGCCCTCGGCGCAGAGCGCGGCGATCTTGTCCAGGTGTTCTTCCAGGTATTCCTCTTCGGGATAGAAGAACGTGTGCTGCGGCATGCGCCCGTCGGCATCGCGATGCGCCGCGGCGAGGGCGCGGTAGTCGCGGCACCAGCGATCGACGCGCGCGCGCTGGGTGGCCAGGTCGACCTTGCCCCAGGCCGGCTCGAAATGGTCGACGAAGCAGAACATCACGTGGATCGGCCCGTCGACCGGTGGTGGCCGCCGTCGGCGCAGATAACCGCCCAACCAGTACTGCATGTTGCGCGCGCGGATCGCCACCGTGACGGCGATCGCGCCCAGCACCAGCAAGCCCGGGATCAGCCAGACGACGATCATGCGCGCGCTCCTTCGACCGCTGCGTCCACGTCGGCTCCGGTGGGCAGCGCGCGGAATTCGAAACCCTCGGAGCGCCACTGCGGCAGCAGCGTTTCCAGCATGCCGATGCAGCAGTCGCCATCGTCATGCATCAGCATCACGTCGCCCGGCCGCGGCGGCCGCGCGCGCATCGCCGCCACCAGTTCCGCCGGCGGCCGGCGCTGGTAATCGAGACTGTCGTAGGACCAGTACAGCAGGCGCCGCCGCTCGCGCGCGAGGCGCAACGTGAGCGCCAGCGAAAACGCGCCGCTGGGCGGGCGCACGCCGTGGTGGCGCACGCCGTCGAACGCCTGCAGCACGCGGTCGGTGCGGTCGATCTCGTCCATCTTGGCGGCCAGCGACAGCCGGTTGAAATCCGGATGGCTCCAGGAATGGTTGCCCAGCCGGTGTCCCTCGTCCAGCATGCGCCGCACCAGCTGCGGATGGCGCTCGGCCTTGCTGCCGATCAGGAAGAACGTGGCGCGTACCTGGTGCTGCCGCAGCAGGCCCAGCAATGGCGGGGTGTGCTGCGGGTCGGGGCCATCGTCGAAGGTCAGGTACAGCTCGCGGCCGGCACCGGCCGGCATGGCGGTGAGCACCACGGCGTCGGGCAGGCAGCGCAACAGGCGCGTGCGCTTGAACCAGCCGATCATGGCGACCGTCCGTCGCTGCCGCGCACGCTGTGCCGGCGCCGGCAGAAACCCTTGCTTGCAGGCATAATCCACCCTTGTCGTCGATGGCGTGCGCAGGGGCTGCTGCCGCCATCCGAATCCGACGCACAGGATATCTTCATTCGGCGCCGAGCCGAGCGATTTTCGCATGTCCGCCGTATTTCGGGCGGCCGCGCGAGGAGCACGGCGCCGGCTGACACACCCACGTTTGCGATCCGCGGAGAGACGCGTGCTGCAGGGATACGGCCTGATCTATTTCGGCAACGACTGGTACGCGGAAAACCGCACCAGCAGCCACCACGTGGCCGAACGCCTGGCCCATGCCGCGCCGCTGCTGTATGTCGACTCGCCCGGCATGCGCGCGCCGCACGCCAGCGGCCGCGACCTGCGCCGCGCCTGGCGCAAGCTGCGCGCGGCCCTGCGCGCGCCGGTGGCGGTGCGCCCCAACCTGTGGCACTGCACCGTGCCGCAACTGCCGTTTCGGCGGGTGCCGGGGGTCGACTGGCTGAACCGCGTGTTCGGCCGCTGGGCGGTGCGCCGCGCCATGCGCGTGCTGGGCGGCGTCACGCCGATCTCCTGGTTCGCGGTGCCGCACCCGGGTTTCCTGGCCCAGCAGCTGGGCGAGCGCCTGTGCGTGTACTACTGCATCGACGACTACGCGGCGCATCCGGGCGTGGACAGCGAGCTGATCGCCACGCGCGACCTGGAGCTGACCCGCCGCGCCGACCTCGTCTTCGTCGCCCCGCCGGCGCTGCTGGAGGCCAAGCGCGCGATCAACCCGGTCACCCGCTTCTCGCCCCACGGCGTGGACACCGCCCTGTTCGGCCAGGCTCGCGATCCCGCCACGCCGGTGCCGGCCCCGGCGCAGGACCTTGCCCATCCGGTGGTCGGCTACTTCGGCTCGATCCATGAATGGATCGACCTGGAGCTGATCGAATGGCTGGCGCGCGAGCGCCCGCAGTGGAGCTTCCTGCTGGTCGGCCACGCCGCCGTGGACGTGTCGCGCCTGCGCGCGCTGGACAACGTGCGGCTGGTCGGCGCTCAGCCGTACCGCGAGCTGCCGCGCTGGGCCAAGGCGTTCGACGTGGCGATCATCCCGTACCGGCACAACCGCCAGGTCGCGAACGCCAATCCGCTGAAGGTGCGCGAGTACCTGGCCACCGGCAAGCCGGTGGTCAGCGTGAGCCAGCCGGAGATCGACAAGTTCGCGCGGTGGGTGGAGATCGCGCCCGACCGCGAGGGTTTCCTGCACGCGCTGGATCGCGCGCTGCAGAACGACTCGCCGGCGGCGGCCGACGCGCGGGTGGCCGCGGTGGCCGGACAAACCTGGGACAACCGCGTGGACGAGGTCTTGCGCGAAGTATCATCGGCGCTTGCACGCAAGCAGGCATGACTCAAGTGGAAACGACAGGGGACAGGATGAACGCGGGAATCGAAGGGAAGCTGCGCATCGCCATCGTGGGTGCCGGCTACGTGGCGCGCCACCACATCGCCGCACTGCGCCGGCTCGACTTCGTCGAGATCGTGGGCATCTGCGACATCGATACCAAGGCCGCGCAGGCGCTGGCCACCAGCTTCGGGATCGAGTTCGTCACCGGCGACTTCACCCGGCTCGCCGAACGCCACCCGCATGCGGTGTACGTGCTCACGCCGCCGTCCAGCCACGCGCCGCTGACCCTGCAGGCGCTGGACATGGGCTGCCACGTGTTCGTGGAAAAGCCGATGGCCGACTCCGTCGCCGAGTGCGACGCGATGATCGCCAAGGCGCGCGACAAGGGCCTGCTGCTGTCGGTCGACCATTCCGACCATTTCGATCCGGTGGTGATGCAGGCACAGGCCTGGGTGAAGGCCGGCCGCATCGGCGAGGTGCTGAGCTTCGACGTGCTGCGCAGCTCGGACTATCCGCCGTACGCGGGCGGCCCGTTGCCGGGCATGGTCAAGCAGGGTTCGTATCCGTTCCGCGACCTCGGCGTGCACGGCCTGTACGTGCTCGAATCCTTCCTCGGCCCGATCGGCGAGCTGGACGTGCACTACCGCTCCAGCGGGCGCAGCGCCAACCTGAAGTTCGACGAATGGGACGCCCGCGCGCAGTGCGCCGACGGCGTCGGCCGGCTGCTGCTGTCGTGGAACATCCGCCCGATGCAGAACCGCATCATCGTGCAGGGCACGCGCGGCATCATCGAGGCCGACCGTTTCCTGCAGATATGCCGGCTCAAGCGCGTGCTGCCCGGACCGAAGTTCATCGGCATCGTGCTCACCGCCTTCACCAACGCCCTGCGCGATACGGTGCGCGTGCCGTGGAACGTGCTGCGCTTCGCCACCGGCCGGCTGCGCCCCTCGCCCGGCATCCAGCACGGCGCGCAGGCGTTCGCGCAGGCGCTGCATCAGGGCAGCGCGCCGCCGATCAGCGCCGAGGAAGGCCGCCGCCATGTCGCGCTGATGGAAGCGGTGTGCGAGCGGGCGGACCGCGAGCGGCGCGACGAGCTGGCCGCGCGCATCGTGCCACTGGCGCCGGTCGACGCGCTGGTGACCGGCGCGGCCGGTTTCCTCGGCCGCGCGCTGGTTGCCGCGCTGCGCGCACGCGGGCAATCGGTGCGCGTGCTGGTGCGTCGTGCCGACCCGGCCGCCGAGAGTGCCGGCATCCAGGTGGTGGTGGGCGATCTCGGCGATCCGGCGATCGTCGAGCACGCCGTGCAGGGCGCGCGCGTGGTCTACCACGTCGGCGCGGCGATGCGCGGCGGTCCCGGCGACTTCGAGGCGGGCACCGTGTGGGGCACGCGCAACGTGGTCGACGCCTGCGTCAAGCACGCGGCGGAGAAGCTGGTCTACGTCAGCTCGCTCAGCGTGCTCGACCACGCCGGCCGCGACCCGGCAGTAAAGATCACCGAGGACTCGCCGTTCGAGCCCTGGCCCGAACGCCGCGGCGCCTATACCCAGACCAAACTCACCGCCGAGGGGATCGTCAGCGACGCCATCCGCGAGCACGCCCTGCCGGCGGTGATCGTGCGCCCCGGCCAGATCGTGGGGCCGGGCGCCGAGCGCGTGACGCCGAACGGCACGCTGGCGCTGGCCGGACGCTGGATCGCGGTCGGCCCGGCCCAGCAGACCTTGCCGCTGGTCTACGTGGACGACGTTGTCGACGCGTTGCTGCTGGCCGCGCAGGCGCCTGCGGCGACCGGCCGGATCTTCAACGTGGTCGATCCGCAGATCGTCACCCAGGGCGATTACCTGGCCAGGGTGAAGGGCAAGCTGGGCGGCGAACTGAAGCTGCTGCGCGTGCCCACCGGCGTGTTCATGGCGCTGGCCGCCGGCGTGGAACTGCTCGGCAAGCTGCTTCATCGCAACGTGCCGCTGACCCGCTACCGGGTCCGCTCGCTGCGCCCGTTGGCCAACTTCGACATCGGCGCGGCACGCAGCGGACTGGGCTGGGAGCCGCGCACCGGCCTGCAGAAGGGTTTCGAGCGGATGTTCGCGACGAACGCGCAAACAGGCAACGCGCCAGCGACAAAAGCCGACGACGCCTGACCGGCCCGCCCCGCGGGTCACGGGTGACCGGCAGCGACCTCGCACAACACCCGCTCCAGCCGGTCGACGTTGTCGTCCCAGCGAAAGCCCCGCGCGTGTTCGACGATGCGCTCGCCCTGCCATGCCCGGCCGGTGGCTTCCAGCAAGGCAGCGGACAACGCTGCCGGATCACGCACCGGCACCAGCATGCCGGCAAACTCCGGCAGCACTTCGGGGATGCCGCCGACCCGGCTGGCCACCACCGGGATGCCGCAGGACATCGCCTCCAGCACCACATTCGGCACCCCTTCGTTGTGGCTGGGCAGGCACAGCAGGTCAGCGGCGCGGAACCAGTCGCCCAGTTGCGCATGCGGCACGGCACCGACCAGGCCGACGCGTTCGGCGCAGCCCAGGGCGGCGGCCCGCGCGAGCAGTTCGTCGCGGCAGGCGCCGGCGCCGGCGTAGACCAGGGCCGCCTGCGGCCGCTGCGCCAGCACGGCGGGAAACGCCTCCAGCAAGTCCAGACAACCCTTCGTCGATTTCAGATTGCCGACGTAGAGCAGCAACGGCTGCTCGGCGCCCAGGCCCAGGCGTTGTCGCGCCGCCTCGCGCGAACCGGGCGAGAACCGCTGCGCATCGACGCCGTTGTAGATCGTGTGCACCCGCGTCGGGTCCGCGCCGAGCGCCACCGCCTTGCCGGCCAACGCCTGGCTCACCGCCACCACCGCGCCGGCGCGGCGCAGCGCGGCACCGATCTGCGGTCGACGCAATGCGCCCTCGGCCATCACGTTCAGGTCGCTGCCGTGCACCTTGACCACATAGGGAATGCCCAGCCGCCGCGCCAGCCAGCCCGAGGCCACCGCATCGGGATAGGCCCAGCTGGCCAGGATCGCGTCGTAATTTTCCGCGCGCAGGCGCCGGCCGTGCTGCAGCCGCAGCGAGGCGTACCAGCAAGCGGCATGCAGCCAGCGCAACCCCGGCGGAAACACGAAGGTGAAGTGGTCGCGGCGCAGGCCGGGCACCTCGACCGCGCCGCGCACGCCGGCCAGCCGTTCGCGAAAATCCACCGCGGTCAGCACGTGCACCTCGTGGCGCTGGCCCAGGCGTTCGAACTGCTGGCGGTTGAACGCGCCGCGCAGCGGGTCCCACGGCGTCGGAAACAGGTTGGTGGTGATCAGCAGTTTCATGTGCCGGCTCAGTCGCGCGCGCCGCGATAAAGTGCGTCGTAGCGCCCTGCCATGCATGCCAGCGAGCCCTCCGCCTCGACCCAGGCGCGGCCTTGCGCCCCCAGGTGTCGTGCCGCGTCCGGCGCTTGCAGCACATCGATCATCGCGTCGGCCAAGGCGGCGGCATCGGCTGCCGGCACCAGCTTGCCGTTGACGCCCTCGCGCACGATCTCGCCGTTGCCGCCCACCGCCGTGGCGACGATCGGCAAGGCGCTCGCGCAGGCTTCGAGCAGCGCCATCGAGTAACCCTCGCTGAGCGAGGACAGCGCGAACAGGTCGAGCCCGGGCAGCAGTTCGCGCACGTCGCTGCGGTCGCCGAGGAAACGCACGCTGCCGTCCGGCACCGTCGCAGCGGCAAACTGCTCCAGCTCATCACGCAGTTCGCCGTTGCCGATCAGCAGCAGCACCGCATCGGACATGCGTTGGCGCACCGTGGCGAAGGCGCGGATCAGGCTGGCTTGGTCCTTGGTCCAGTTGAGCCGGCCCACGCTGCCGATCAGCCGCGCCTGCGGCGGCAGCGCCAGCCTCTCGCGCAGGCGCGCACGATGGTCGGGAGAGGCGGACAGAAACTGATCCACGCGGATGCCGTTCGGCACCACGCAGGCCTTGCCCGGCGGCACGATGCCGCGGCGCACGGCGTCGTCGCGCGCGGCCGCGCACACCAGCGCCACCGCATCGGTGCGCGCCAGCGCGCGTCGATACAGGCCCTCGCGCCGGCGCGAGTTGCGGTTGGCGCCCATGCCGTGGCGCGTGTTGACGACACGGCCGATGCCCAGCCCGGTGCTGGCCCAGACCGCGTGGTAGTGCGCCACCGCGTTGTGGGTGTGCAGCACTTCGGTGGCGGGTGTCGCCAGGGCGCGGCGCAGGCGCAGCAGGGCGCGCAGATCCGGCCCGCGGCGCTTGCCGCAGGCGTGCACGGGAATGCCCTGGGCGTCCAGCTCGTGCGCCAGCGCGCCGGCTTCGAACAGGCAGACCACGCGGCAGCGGTGACCCTGCCGCTGCTGCATGGTCACCAGGTCGATGACCATGCGTTCCAGGCCGCCGCGGTTGAGGTTCTCGACGACGTGGACGATATTCATGCCGCGGGCGTGGCCGGCAGTTCGGAGATGCACACGCGCCACTTGCCGCTGGGCGTGAGCGGGATGTCCTCGACGAAATGGACGTTCAACTGCAGGCTGTCGCCGACCACCTTGGCCAGCTCGCGGCGGATGTAGGCGAGCGAGGCTTCGTCGAAGCCGGGACCACGCACCAGCGACAGTTCGAGCTGGTCGAGCCGGCGCTGCACCACCTGGAAGCGCACCAGCCCCGGCACGTCCTTGAGCATGTGCGGGAAGAACTCGCCGGGCAGCAGGTGGCCGGCCGGGGTGCGGATCGCGTCGAGCAGGCGGCCATCCACGCGCTGCAGCAACGGCAGGCCGCGGCCGCAACTGCAGACGTGGTCGCTGGCGGTGGCGACGTCGCCGTTGAGATAGCGCACGAACGGCATGCCGTAGTTGAACAGGTCGGTGATCACCACCTCGCCCGGCTCGGTGGCGGGCGTACCGGGGCGCCGCTGCAACTCCACCACCAGATGATCGGCGTTGACGTGCAGGCCTTCGCGGCGTTCGCATTCGGAGGCGATCAGCATGAACTCGCGGCAGCCGTAGGTGTTGTACGCCGGACAGCCGAACGCACGCTCGATGATCTCGCGCTGGAACTCGTGCAGGGATTCCGCGGCGCCGATGATGCTCTGCGGCGCGACCACGCGGCGACCGGTGTCGAGCAGCCACTGCGCCAACCGCACCAGCGGGCCGACGTAGCCGACGATGACCTGGGGCCGGTAGCGGTCGATCGCATCGGCGAATTCGGCCATGTTCGCGTCAGTCATGTTGAAGCTGTTGAGCACGTGGCGGGCGAACGCCGCGTTGTACACGCGATCCTTGAACTGCTGGAACCGGTGCGGAGTGCCCACCGCCCCGCCCCATACGAACAGCGTGCGCCGGCCCATCCGCGAGCCGGCCCAGCCGTAGCCGCGCCACATCACCGCGGTGCGCCGCTCGTAGCTTTCGCGGGTGTAGCCGAAACGCAGCGGGTCGCCGGTGGAGCCACCGGTGGCCTTGGTCAGCACGCGGTCGTGCCAGCCTTCGGCCTGCAACGCGTCGAAGTGCTGGCGGATGTCGGATTTGGTCAGCACGGGAAGCCGCGCGTAGTCGTCCAGGCTGCGGATGTCGGCGACGGCGATGCCCGCTTCGCGCCAGCGCTGCCGGTAGTACGGAACCGTCCGCTCGCAGTGCTCCAGCAACTGCTTCAGGCGCTGCCACTGCAGAGCGGCGATCTGCTCCGGCGCCAGCCACTGGTCACGCTGGTAGTCGGCCAGGTAGGCCAGCGTGTGCCGACGCCGCAGGCCGCTCTCCCACAGCGGGTAGAGCACGCGGGAAAACGCCTTCTCGTACCACGATGTCTTCATGGATCCCCCCAGGCGCGGGCACCGGCCCACGCCAGCAGACGGCCGAGCGGGCGCGGTTGGCCGGCAGCGTAGCGCTGGTGCAGGCTTTGCAACTGGGCGATGTCGGCGCGGCTCCAGCACTGCAGCAGCAGGGTCAGCAGCGCGTAGGATGCGGTCAGCACGAACGCGCCCAGCAGCAGGGTCGGGATCGGTCCGAGCTGTGCGGCGTGCACCAGCGAGGCGAGCCCGGCGGCCAGCGCCGCGGCCAGCACGATGCGCAGCAGCCGCAGCCACTCCAGCTGCACGCCGCTGATGCGGATGCCGATGGTCAGGTAGGAGGCGGCAATGACGAACAGCAGGATCACGATGGCGGCCACCGAACCGTACAGCCCGAACCGCGCGATCAGCACGTAGTCGAGCAGCATCTTCAGCACGCCCAGCACGATGGTGAGGATCAGCACCACGTTCTGCCGATCCGCACTGACCAGCAGGCTGGTGGCGCCCTGGGTCACCGTGCCCATCGCACAGGCAAACAGGCACCAGCCGAACACCGGCGCCGCGGCGGCATAGGTCGCGCCGTAGAGCAGGCCGATCACCGCGCCGGCGAAGGTGCCGCCGAAGGCCACGACCGGCGCCGCCAGCAGGGCGAGGTAGCTGGTCACGGCGACGAAGCGCCGGCCGCCGGCCTCGCGCCCCTGGCTCTGCGCCTTGGCCATCATCGGCAGCAGCACCGCGCCAAACACGCCCGGTACCAGCAGCATGATGCCGGTCGCCAACTGGTAGGCGACCTTGAAATAGCCGGCCGAGGTGGCGCTGTCGAACAGGTTGAGGAACAGGATCTCCACGTCGCTGGCGATCAGGAAGCCCAGGATGATGGTGACCGAGACAATGCGCAGGTGCCGACGCACCCGCTGCTGCAACACCTCGGGTACGGCCCGTGCGCCGGGGTGCTGCGCCAGCAGGCGCCGCGCCTGGTGGCGCGAAGTGAGCAGGAACACCGCGCCGGAGATCAGGTAGACCACCAGGAACCAGAAGATCGACGCTCCCAGCAACATCGCCGCCGCCACCATCAACAGATTCAGCGGCGCGGAGATCAGGCTGACCTTGGCGGTGGCGTCGAACGCCTCGAAACCCTTGGCGACGGCGATGTTGAACATGTAAGGCGCACGCATCGCCACGGCAATGGCAAGCATGACGAACTCGGTGACGCGCAGGTCGGCGGCGAAGCGGGCGCCGAACAGCAGGTACAGCGCCAGCGCCAGCACCATCACCACGAGCAGGTGCCACATCTGCATGCGGCGCAGGTAGCGCACCACCGGCACGATCAGCTCGTGCTGGTCGGCGCCGCGCAGCTCGGCGACGAACTTGATCACGCCGGTGGTGATACCCGAGTTGGTCGCCACCACGCCGATCGCGGCGAACCAGATGAACAGGCCGTAGATACCGTAATGCTGCGGTCCCAGCTGGCGCGCGATCAGGATCGCCGCCAGCATCCCCAGCGAGTACTCGACGTAGATGCCGACGGAGGAGAACAGGGTGTTGCGCAAGGCGCGGCTGCGAATGCTCATGAGCCGATCAGCAAGATGGTGGTGAGGACGTACAACGCCACGATGCTGGCCACCGACACGGTCAACCAGCGCATCCAGTGATCGGTCAGGCGCAGCAGCGGCACGCCGGGCCAGCGCTGGCGCGCGCCCATGTAATGGCCCACCACCAGCGCGATCAGCAGGTACATCACCACGGTATAGCTGCGGCTGAGGAAGAACGCCGCGGAGAACAGCCCATACAGCGACAGCAGCAGGGTGAACGCGATCGCCCGCTCGCCCTGCCACGTGCCGGCCTGCGCCGACTCGACGGCCGCTTCGGGCTGGTGGCGCATCACGGTGATCATCATCCAGAAACCGTAGGTAGTGAACGCCAGCCACAGGGTGTAGCCCAGAAACCCGGTTTCGGCCAGCACCAGCACCCAGGAGTTGTGCGCAGTGAGCTGATTGTAGTCGGTGAAGTTGCCGGGACCGACGCCGAGCAGCGGGTTGGAAAAGAACATGTGCATGCCCTCGTACCAGGCATCCACCCGGCCGAACGCGGACGATTCGTCCGGGTCCAGCTCCTGCATGCGCGAGGACAGCAGGCGCATCACCACCAGTCCCAGCACGCCCAGCACACCGGCGGTGAACATGCCGCGGCGTTTCCATACGAAGATGCCGCCGACCACCAGCACCGCCAGCATGGCACCGCGCGAATTGGTCAGGTATACGCCGTACAACAGCAGCGCCGCGGCAGCCAGCCACCACAGCCGACGCAGGAAACCGCCCCCGCTGCTGAGGAAGAACGCCATCGGCAGCGTGGCGGCAAACAGCAGGCCCACGTCGTTGGGGTCGTTGAAGATGCCCACGTAGCGCACGCGCCCGTCCTCACCCAGCGGCACGCCGGTCCAGCCCATGCCGGTGCCCGCTTGCACGATGCTGTGCTGGGCCAGCACGCAGGCGCACAGCACGAACACCGCCATCGCGATGGTCACCCGACGCGGCGTGGTGCAGGCGGCGGCGAAGACGAAGAATGCGATCACGATGGGGCCGAAGCTCTCCAGCAGCGCCAGCGCGCCGCCGAACCAGTGGTTGGCGACCATCGACACCATGCCCACCAGCAGGAACACCGGCAACAGCAGGAACTGCGGCGCGTCGAAACTCTTGCCGGCACGGATCATCCACGCGGCGAACGCCAGCAGCAGTACCACCGGCAATAACGGAATGCCCTGCAGCGCGGGCACGAAATCCTGCGGCCGGACGATGGTGAGCGCGAGGTAGAGGAGGCTTAATGTGAACATGCGGCGTGATCGGGATCGAGCGCGTGACTCGGAATGAAGAAACGACTGAGCCAGGCCATCACGATCGGTGCCGCGCCCCATGGACGGATGCCTGCGCGCATCCGCTCGCCCACCCGCCCCGCACCGCGTGCGGGGCTGCCACGATGGTAGCAGTCGCCGCATCCGCCGCGAGCGGCAGACTGGCAGGGTGCACGTTCCGCGCACGCCCCTGGTCGAGCCCGCACCTCAGCCCCCTCCGAGGCGCTTGCGCAGACGCGACCACAGGGAACCTTCCGCCGGCGGCGGCGAACCCGCGCCGGCTTCGGGCAGCTCGACGGCCAGCGACGCCAGTGTGCCGGTGACCACGTTCAGCAGGCGCAGGCTCACGCCGGTCTCCTTGCGTACCCGGCTGGCGAACTCCACGGCCAGCATCGAGTGCCCGCCCAGGTCGAGGAAGTTGTCGTTGCGGCGAATCTCCTCCACGCCGATCAGTTCGCGCCAGAGGCCGGCGAGGTAGCGCTCGCGCGGATCGCTCATCGCCGCGGCCAAGAGCCCGGCCTGCTGACCAGGACGCTGCTGCGCCACGTTCGCCGCGGCGACCGGCTCGGGCAGCTGTCTGCGATCGATCTTGCCGTTGGGCGTCTTCGGCAACTGCGCCAGGGTCTCGATGTGCTGCGGCAGCATGTAGCCGGGCAGGCGCTGACGCAGGTGCTCGCGCAAGTCGCGGACAACCGCTGCATCGCCGTCCGTCACCACGTACAGCACCAGGCGCAGGTCGTTGTCGCCGAACTGGCGCACTGCCGCCACGGATTCGCGCACCGCCGGATGGCTGTCGGCGGCAGCCTCGATGTCGCCCAGCTCGATGCGGAAGCCGCGCATCTTGACCTGGTGGTCGACGCGCCCGTGGAAGTGCAGCACGCCGTGGCGCCACGCACCCAGGTCGCCGCTGCGGTACATGCGCTCGGCGCCGCCGGCGAAGGGGTCATCGACGAAGCGCTCGACGGTCAGCTCCGGCTGGAACAGGTAGCCCGCGGCCACGCCGTCGCCGGCGATCCAGATCTCGCCGGTGACCCCCGGCGGCACCGGTCGGCGCTGCGCGTCCAGCACGTAGATCCGCGTGTTGGCGATCGGCTTGCCCAGCGGCACCGTGTCGAGGTCCGGGTGGATGCGCGCCACAGTGGACCAGATCGTGGTTTCGGTGGGTCCGTACAGGTTCCACAACTCGCGGCAGCGGCCCGCCATGTGGCGCGCAAGCGCCAACGGCAGGGCTTCGCCGCCGACGAACAGGCGCAGCCCATGCATCGCGCGATCCTGCCCGGCGTCCTGCAGCAGGCGCAGCACCGAGGGCGTCAGCTGCAGCACGTTGCAGCCGCTGCGCTCGATCAGGTCCCACAGCCGGTTCGGCTCGTGCTGCTCCTCGTCGGTGGCGATCACCACGCGCCCGCCCACGGTCAGCGGCAGGTACAACTCCAGCCCGGCAATGTCGAACGACAGCGTGGTCGCCGCGCACATGGTGTCGTCGCCGCTGAGGCCCGGTTCGCGCGCCATCGCCAGCATGAAGTTGACCAGGTTGCGGTGGAGCACGGCGACGCCCTTGGGCTTGCCGGTGGAGCCGGAGGTGTACAGCACGTAGGCGGTGTCCTCGCCACGCACCCCCGGCAAACTGCCCTCGCCCGCCGGCTGCGCTGCCAGTGCATCGACGTCGAGCACTTCGCGACCCTCGGCGACTGCCGCCGGCAGCAGTGCCGCGTCGGTGACCAGTACGTGGCGCAGCTGCGCATGGCCGGCCATGTACTGCAGGCGATCCGGCGGGAAGCCGGGGTCCAGCGGCACGTAGGCGGCGCCGCTGCGCAGCACGCCGAGCACCGCCACCAGCATCGACAGGCTGCGCGGCACGCAGATGCCCACGCGGTCGCCGCGGCCCAGGCCGTGACGGCCCAGCGCCATCGCGAGATTGCGACTGGCCCGGTCGAGGCCGGCATAGTCCAGCTGCTCGCCGCCGCACTCGGCGGCGATGCGCTGTGGCGCGGCGCACATCTGCGGCTCGATCAGCGCGGGCAGGCCCAGCGTGCGGTCGTAGTCCATCGCGGTTGCGTTCCAGCCGGAGAGCACCTGCTGGCGCGCGGCCGCGTCCATCAGCTCGAAGTCGCCCAGCGCACGCTGCGGCGAGGCCATCGCCTGCGCCAGGATCTGCCGCAGGTAATCGGTCCAGCGCGCCACGCTGGAGGCGTCGAAGATGTCGGTGTTGTAGGTCAGGCCGCCGGAGAGCCCCTGCGCGTGCTCGATGAACCACAGGCCGACGTCGTCGGCCGCGCCGTGCTGGAACACCGGGATGTTCCGGTGCTCGAGGTCGCCCCAGTGGCCCGGGCGCAGGCGCACGTCCTGGAACGAGAACATGGCCTGGCTGAGCGGCGGGCGGCTGTCGTCGCGGCGCAGGTCGAGGTCGATCACCAGTTGCTCGAACGGCACGTCGGCGCAGGCAAACGCATCGAGCACCACGCCACGCACCACCTGCAGTGCCTGCAGGAACGAGGCACCGCTCTCAAGCTCAACGCGCAACGGCAGCGCGTTGACGAAGAAACCCATCACCCGCTCCAGCTCGGGCGTGTCGCGGCCGCGCACGGGCGTGTTCACGATCACCTCGGCCTGCCCGCTCAGCCGATGCAGCAGCACGCACCAGGCGGTCAGCAACACCATGAACAGCGTGCCCTGGCCCTGCTGGCCGAGTTGCCGCATCAGTGCGGCCTGCTCTGCCGGCAGGTGGATCCACTCGGTGGCGCCGGCACCGCTCATGCGCGGCGGACGCGGACGATCGAGCGGCAATTCCAGCGGCTCCAGCGTGCCGGCCAGGCGCTTGCGCCAGTGCGCCAGCTGGCGTTTCAGTTCATCGCCGCGCATCCACTGCGCATGCCACGCGGCGAAATCGGCGTACTCGATCGCCAGCGGCGGCAACGCGGGTTCCCTGCCCGCGGCACGCGCGGCATACAGCGCCGACATCTCCTCGTACAGCAGGTCGAACGACCAGCCATCCCAGATCACGTGGTGCGGCATGAAGAAGAACACGTGCTCCTGCGCATCGAGCCGGAACAATCGCACCCGGAACAGCGGCGGCGTGCCGAGGTCGAACGGCTCGGCAATCAGTTCCTCCAGGCGCCGGGCCAGCACGGCCTCGCGCTCGACCGCGGCCACGCCGGACAGATCCTCCAGCGGCAACGCGACGTCGAGCTCGGCGTGGATGCGCTGCACCGCAGTCTTGTCGTCCAGCTCGATTGCCGTGCGCAAGGTGGGCTGGCGCCGCACCATGTCGCGCAGCGCCTGTTCGAAGGCCGCCACGTTCATCGGCCCGCGCAGGCGATGCGCGGACGGCGCGTGGTAGACCACCTGGCCGGGATTGAGCTGCTCCAGGTACCAGACGCGCTGCTGCATCAGCGAGAGCGGCGCGGTGCCGCGATCGGCGAGCCGCGGGATCGACGGCGGCGCCGGGCGGGCCTGGGCCGGATCGGTGTCCAGCGCGCGGATCGCCGCCGCCATCGCGGCCACGCTGGGGGCGTCGAACGCGGCGCGCAACGACAGCGCCAGGCCCAGCTCGCGATTGAGCCGGGCGATCCAGCGCGAGGCCAGCAGCGAATGGCCGCCCAGATCAAAGAAGTTGTCGTCCACGCCCGGTGCGTCGACGCCCAGCGTCGCGGCCATCGCCGCGGCCACGCGCTGTTCGAGTTCGTCGCGCGGCGCCCGCTGTTCGCATGCACCGCTGCCCGCCGCCGTGTCAGGCGCCGGCAATCGCGCGCGATCGACCTTGCCATTGGGCGACAGCGGGATCACCGGCAGCATCACGTAATGCGCCGGCACCATGTATTCGGGCAGGCTCGCGCGCAGGTGTGCGGACAGCGTCGCCGGGTCGGGGCTGGCACCGGCCGCGGCCACGACATAGGCGACCAGGCGCATGTCGCCGGGGCGATCCTCGCGCGCCAGCACCACCGTCTGCGCCACCGCCGGGTGCGTGGCGAGGCGGTGCTCGATCTCGCCCAGCTCGATGCGGAAACCGCGCAGCTTGACCTGGAAATCGTTGCGGCCGAGGTACTCGATGTTGCCGTCCGCGCGCCAGCGACCGAGGTCGCCGGTCTTGTACATGCGCGCGTCGGCGTCGTGGGCAAACGGATCGCTCAGGAAGCGCTCGGCGGTCAGCGCCTCTCGGTTGAGGTAGCCGCGGCCGACCTGCACGCCGCCGATGAAGATCTCGCCGGCCACGCCCACCGGCACCGGCTGGCCGTAACCGTCGAGGATGTAGATGCGCGTGTTCGCCACCGGGCGGCCGATCGGAATGCTCGATGCGCCATCGCCGGCCACGCATGCCCACGCGGTGACGTCCACCGCCGCCTCGGTCGGGCCGTACAGGTTGTGCAATCCGACGTCGGGCAACTGGCGGAAGAAGGTCGCGGCCAGTGCGGCCGGCAGCGCCTCGCCGCTGCAGATCACCTGCTTGAGGCTGGCGCACGCCGCGGTATCGCCGTGGTCAAGGAAGGCGTGCAGCATCGAGGGCACGAAGTGGATGGTGCTGACCTGCTCGCGCCGGATGGTGTCGGCGAGGTAGGCCGGATCGCGATGGCCACTGGCACGCGCCATCACCAGCCGCGCGCCGCTCATCAGCGGCAGGAAGAACTCCCACACCGAGACGTCGAAACTGCACGGCGTCTTCTGCAGCACCACGTCGCGCGCATCGATGGCGAACATCGCTTGCATCCAGCGCAGGCGATTGACCACGCCGCGATGCTCGTTCATCGCACCCTTCGGCAGGCCGGTGGAGCCGGAGGTGTAGATCACGTAGGCGAGGTGGCGGTCGTGCAGGCCCACCGCGGCTGCCTCCGGGTTGGAAGCCTCGCATGCGGCCCATGCCGGCGCAGCCTCATCCAGCACCAGCCGCGGCACGGTCGGTGCCAGCGGAGCCAGCCGCGACACCAGTGCCCGCTGGGTCAGCAGCACCGCCGGCGCGCAGTCTTCCAGCATCCAGGCCAGACGTTCGGGCGGATATTCCGGGTCCAGCGGCACGTACGCCGCGCCGGCCTTCAAGATGGCCAGCAGGCCGACCACCAGCTCCAGCGAACGCTCGGCGCAGATCGCCACGCGCTGGTCGGGGCGCACGCCGGACGTGCGCAGGTGGTGGGCGAGCCGGTTGGCCTGCTCGTTCAATTCGGCGTAGCTAAGCGTTACGCCTTCATGGCTGACGGCGACCGCCCGCGGCGTGCGTGCGACCTGCGCCTCGATCAACTCGTGGATGCACTGGCCGGCCGGATAGTCGACGGAAGTCGCGTTGAATTTCTCCAGCACCTTGCGCTGCTCGATGTCGGCCAGCAGCGGCAGGCGGCCGAACGCCGTGTCGTCCTCGTCGCCGGCCATCGCCTGCAGCAGGGTCTGGTAGTGTCCCAGCCACTGGCGGATGGTGGCGCCGTCGAACAGCTCGCGGTTGTACTGGCATTCCAGGCGCAGCTCGCCGTGGCTCTGCACCGCATTGATCGCCAGCTCGAAGTTCTCGTAGCGGCGCGGGTTGCTGGCGAATTCCAGCTGCAGGCCGGGGAACGCGGAATCCTCGTGGTCCAGCGCCTGGTCGATGTTGAACATCACGCTGACCAGCGGCAGCCGCGACGGGTCGCGCCCCACGCGCAGCTTGCGCAACAAGGTACCGAAGGTGAGGCGCTGGTGTTCCAGCGCATCCAGCAAGGTGGTCTGCGCCTGCTCGATGGCCAGCGCGGCGGGCCGATCCAGATCCGGCTCGAACAGCAGCGGCAAGGTGTTGACGCAATGGCCGATCAGGGCCTCGTGGCCGTCGACCGCCTGTCCGGCAGTGGGAATGCCGATCACCACGCGCGACTGGTGTGCCAGCCGGATCAGCAAGGCGGCAAAACTGCCGAGCAAGGTGGCGAACAGGCTGGCACCGCGACGCGCGCCCAGGGAGCGGATCGCGGCAACCAGTTCCGCATCCAGCGTCCAGTCCTCGCGGGCGGAGGCGAAGCCGCGGCGCGCCGGGCGCGGACGATCGGTGGGCAGGTCGAGCACCGGGATGTCGCCGGCGAAGCGCGCCAGCCAGTACTGCTCGTCCGGCGCGTACGCGGCATCGGGCAGGCGGGCCTGGGCCAGCGCATAGTCGGCGAACGCCTCGGCCGGTGGCAGTGCCTCCACGGCTTGGCCGAGCTGCTGCGCGTACAGCGTGCCCAGCTCGCGCACCAGCACCCACCACGACCAGCCATCGCAGACGATGTGGTGGGCGGTGAGGATCAGCACGTGCTCATCGTGCGCCAGGCGCAGCAACTCGCCGCGCAGCAGGTGGTCGCGGCCCAGCGCGAACGGCGTTTCCACCGCTGCGGCACGGCGCTCCTCCAGCGCCTGCTCGCGCCGCGCCGGGTCGGCGGCGGCCAGATCCAGCAGCGGCAGCTCGAAGCTCACCTGTTCGCGCACGCACAGGGCTTCGCCATCCGGGCCGAAGCTGGCGCGCAATGCATCGTGCCGATCCAGCAGCGATTGCAACGCGGCATGCAGCGCGACCTGGTCGAGCGCGCCGCGCAGGTGCAGCGACACCGACTCGTTGTAGGCCAGCGAAGCCTCGGTCCCCAACTGGTCGGCCAGCCAGATCTCGCGCTGCGGCTCGGTGCTGGGCACCACGCGCGACAGCGCGCCGTCGGCGAAAGGGTCGTAGTCGACGACGGTGACGTTCCTGGCGTGGGTTCCGATATTCATGGCGATCAACTCGCCTTGGTGAAGCTGCCCGGTTGCCCGGGAACCTGCACGAACCACGCCGGACGGCCGTCCGGCTCGCGGCCGATGCGCGCACCGGGCAGCGGCGGCTCGCGCGCGTCCATCACGGTGCGGGCGGTAGCGGTGCGCCGCGGCAGGAAGTCGGCCTCCTGCAGTTCGATCACCGACTCCTTCCAGGCTTGGGTGATCTGCCGGAAGTCAGCCTCGCTGTGCGCCGAGGTGAAGAAGCAGGGGAAGTTGTCCAGGATGTGCACGCCGCGGCTGCGCATCATGGCGAACAGCAGATCCTGCAGCGGGTGTTCCTCCAGGAACTGGGTCTTCCAGAACGACGCGAAGTGCTTGACCGCGATCGGCGCACCCACTTCGTCGCAGAATGCATTGAGCTCGGCCGCCATCGCGCTGGTGCGCGCGTTGAGCCGTTCCTGCAGGCCGCCGCCCTGCTCCTTCATGTGCTGCAGCACCGCTTGCGCCGCCGCCAGCGCCAGCGGATGGCGCACGAAGGTGCCGGCGAAATAGGTGACGCCCACGGTCGGCACCGAGTCGTCGCCGAACTGCCAGCTGCCGCCGTCGAGCGCATCCATGAACTCACGCTTGCCGGCGATCACGCCGATCGGATAACCGCCGCCGACCACCTTGCCGTAGGTGGCGAGGTCCGCCTGGATGCCGAACAGCGCCTGGGTGCCGCCGGGATGGGCGCGGAAGCCGGTGACGATCTCGTCGAAGATGCACAGCGTGCCGGATGCGGCGGTGATCTTGCGCACCTCGCGCAGGAAATCGACCGGCTGGAAGTCCGGCCGCCGGCTCTGCACCGGCTCGATCAGCACGGCGGCCAGCTCGTGCGCCCGCGCCCGGATGATCTCCAGCGACTCGGGCGTGCCGTAGTCCAGCACGATCACGTTCTCGGCCGTGTTGCGCATGATTCCCGGCGCCGCCGGCACCGCGCGCAGCTTCTTGGTGCCGCGCACGATCACCTCGTCGATGATGCCGTGATAGGAGCCGCTGAACAGCACCACGGTGCTGCGCCCGGTGACTGTGCGCGCCACCCGCAAGGCGCCCAGCACGGCTTCCGAACCGGTGTTGCACAGCGCCGCGCGGTCGTGCCCGGTGATTTCGCACACCAGCCGCGCCACGTCGCCGGCGAGCGGATGCTGCGGGCCGATCTCGTAGCCGAGGTCGAGCTGGCGGCGGATCGCCTCCAGCACGAAATCCGGCTGCCAGCCGAACAGGCTCATGCCGAAACCGTTCAGCGCATCCACGTATTCGTTGCCGTCCAGATCCCACAGGTGCGAGCCCTTGGAACGCTCGACCACCAGCGGGTAGACGATCTCCTTGGTCAACGGGCGGAAGCCGTTCACCACGCGCGGATCGGCCATGTGCGGGCGCTGCGCCTCGGTGTACTGCTTGGACTTGCGCGAGCGCGCCACGTAGCGCTCGATGAAACGGTCCAGCCGCTCGCGCTGGTGGCTGGACAATTCCAGCTGGCCGTTGTCGATGCGTGCGATCGCGCCGAACGCCTTCTTGACGTCGTAGCGCGTGTGCGCCAGCGCCGCCTCCTCGTCGCGATCCGCGCTGGTCGATACGGGTGCCGCCGGCGGCGGCATGGCCACGCTGGCCGGCGGTGCCGCTTGCGGTGCGGGCGCGACGGGTGCGGCGGCGCTCGCCGTTCCCCCGAGCAAGGCCAGCTGCTGCGCCATCAGTTGCATCTGCTGGTCGATCACGTGACGCACGTAGTCGTTGCCGCCCGCTCCCGCCGCGGGCAGCACCGGCACGGCGAGCGTCGGCGCAGCCACGGGGGCGGCGACCGGCGCTGCAACTGGCGCTGCCGCCGGCGCGTCCGGTGGCATCTGCTCGTCCAGCAGCGCCGCCAACCGGTCCAGGCTGGCGTGGTCGACCATCAGCTGGCGGAACGTCACCTTGACCGGGAACACGCGCGACAGGTGCAACGCGACCTGGGTCAGCATCAGGCTGTCCAGCCCGAGCTCGATGAAGTTGCTGGTGCTGTCGGCATCGTCCAGCTCGATCCCGGTGATGTCCTCGAACACCGCCTTGAGCTGGTTCACCAGCCGGGGGCGGCGGTCGGCAGGGGTGGCGACTTGCGGCATGGAGGCTTCCTCGGCCGCGGGCGCGGCAGCGACGGGTATCGGCATGACGAACGACGGCGCCGGCGACGCGGCCGGCGCGGCATCCAGCCAGCAACGCTGGCGTTCGAACGGATAGGTGGGCAGGCGCACGCGGCGGCGGCGCGCGCGATGGTCGAGCCATGCGGGATCGAGCGCCACGCCGCGGCACCAGAGCTGGCCCGCCGCTTGCAGCAGGGCCGCGCGCTCGGTGTCCGCCGCGTCGGCCAAGCTGGGCACGGCGACGATGCGCTCGCGCGCGGCACCGAGTTGCTGGCGGGCGAGCGTGGTCAACGTGTGGCGCGGCCCAACTTCCAGCAGCACGCGCGAGGGTGCGTCGAGCACCTTCGACAGCGCAGCGGAGAAACGCACCGGGACGCGCAGATGCCGCGTCCAGTACTCGATCGAACCGGCTTGGCCGGCGTCGAGCCAGTCGCCCAGCGCGGTCGATACCAGCGGCAGCTGCGGGCGGCCCAATTCGACGCCGGCGAGCGCCGCGCGGAACGGTTCCAGCACCGGCTCCATCATCGCCGAGTGGAAGGCGTGCGAGGTCTGCAACAGGCGCGCGGCGATGCCGTCGGCCTCCAGCGCCGCGCGGAAATCCTCGATCGCGCCGCCCGGACCGGCCACCACGCAGGCGCCCGGCGCGTTCTCCGCCGCCAACGCCAGATCTTCCGGCAGGCGCGCCTGCAGCGCATCCAGCGGCAATCGCACCGACAGCATCGCGCCCGCCGGCTGCGCCTGCATCAGCTCGCCGCGCCGCGCGACCAGCGCGATCGCGTCGCGCAGGCTGAACACACCGGCCAGCGTGGCCGCCACGAACTCGCCCACGCTGTGGCCGATCATCGCCGCCGGCCTGAGGCCCAGGCTCATCCACCACTGCGCCAGCGCGTACTCGATGGCGAACGTCGCCGGCTGCATCACTGCCGTGGGCAGCAGCGCCGCCGGGTCATCGGCGAATACGCGCGCGGCCAGATCGAAACCGCCCTGCTCGCGCAAGGCCTCGGCACAGGCATCGAACGCGTCGCGGAACACCGGCTCGCTCGCATGCAGCGCGCGGCCCATGCCCGCGTATTGCGCGCCTTGGCCGGGGAACAGGAACACCACGTCGCTCGCCTGCGCCGGCGCGCTGCGCGACGCTGCCGCGGCGGTTTCCGCGCTGGCCAGCTGCGTGCTGGCGCTGATGGCGGAGTCGGCGACCACGGCCAGTCGATGCGCAAACGCCTTGCGCCCGACCGTCAGCGTCCACGCCGCGTCGGCAAGCTCGACTTCAGGCGAGTCGGCCAGGTGGACGCCCAGCCGTGTGGCTGCCGTGCCCAGCGCGGCAGCCGTGCGCGCCGACAGCAAAAGCAGTTGCGGCCCGGTGGCAGGCTCGCTCGGCGCCGACGCGGGCGCTTCTTCCAGCACCACGTGTGCATTGGTGCCGCCCACGCCGAACGAGCTCACGCCCGCGCGGCGCGGTACGCCCGGTTCGCTGGTCCACTCGTGCAGGCGATCGTTGACCACGAACGGCGAGTGGGCGAAGTCGATCGCCGGGTTGGCCGCGGCGTAATGCAGGCTCGGCGGTATGCGCCGCTCGGCCAGCGCCAGCGCGGTCTTGATCACGCCGGCTGCGCCGGCGGCGATCACCAGGTGGCCGACGTTGCTCTTGACCGAGCCGAGACGGCAGAAGCCGGCATCCGGCGTGTCGCGGCGAAACGCCTTGACCAGGCCTTCGACCTCGATCGGATCGCCGATCGGCGTGGCCGTGCCGTGGGCTTCCACGTAGGAGATGCTGCGTGCGTCGACGCCGGCGTTGCGCTGGGCCATCGCGACCACCGCGGCCTGGCCCTCGCTGCTGGGCGCCATGAAGCTGGCCTTGGTGCCGCCGTCGTTGTTGATCGCACCGCCACGGATCACCGCGATGATCGGGTTGCCATCGGCCTGCGCGTCGGCCAGCCGCTTCAGCAGCACCACCGCCGCGCCATCGCTGAACACCGTGCCGCGTGCCTCGGCGTCGAAGCTGCGCGTGTGGCCGTCCGGCGACAGCATGGCGCCATCCTGGAACAGATAGCCGCTGCGCGGCGGGCAGGTGATCGAGGCGCCACCGGCCAGCGCCATCTCGCACTGGCCGTTGCGCAGGCTCTCCATTGCCTGGCAGATCGCCACCAGCGAGGTGGAACAGGCGGTATGCACGCTCACCGTCGGGCCGGTGAGATCGAGCTTGTGCGCCATCCGCGGCGCGATGAAATCCTTCTCGTTGTCCAGCATGACCTGGAACGCCCCGAGCTTTTCGACCTGGTCGGGATGCGCGCTGACGTGATGCTGGAAATAGGTCGCGTTGTACATGCCGGCGAACACGCCGACCGGACCGTCCTGCGCGCCGGGCGCATGGCCGGCGCGTTCCAGGCACTCCCAGCACAACTCCAGGAACAGCCGCTGCTGCGGATCCATCAACTCCGCCTCGCGCGGGCTGATGCCGAAGAACGCGGCGTCGAACAGCTCCACGCCGTCGATCACGCCGCGTGCGGAGACGTAGGCCGGGTCGTCGCGCAGGCTGGCCGGAATCGACGGGTCGAGCTCGCCCGGCGCGAAACGGGTGATCGACTCGCGCCCTTCGCACAGGTTCTGCCAGAAGCTCTCGATGTCCGCGGCGCCGGGGAAACGGCCGCTCATGCCGATGATCGCGATCGGTTCGGCGCCGGCGTGCGCGCCAGCGGAACGGGGGCGGGCCAGCCGCGCCGGTTCGATGCCGTCGGCGCCGGCGTGATCGCGGTGACGGGCCAGCGCCAGCGGCGTGGGATCGCGGAAGAAGGTCAGCACGTCCAGCGTGGCATCGCCGTCGCGACGCAAGTGATCGACCAGCCGCACCGCCAGCAGCGAGCTGCCGCCCAGCTCGAAGAAATTGTCGCGGCGGCCCACCTTGTCCAGCGCGAGGCTGGCGGCAAACGCCGCGCACAGGCGTGTCTCCGCCTCGCCCACCGGAGTCTCGTAGGCCGCGGCCAGTTCCGGCCGCGCGCTGCCCGGTGCCGGCAACGCGGTGCGGTCGAGTTTGCCGTTGGCGGTGACCGGCAGCGCGTCCAGCACCACCCAGGCGGCCGGCAGCATGAACTCCGGCAGTTCGGCGGCCAGGCCGCGGCGCAGGGCCGGCAGGTCGCAGCGGGCGGCGGCGGGGACCACGTAGGCGACCAGGCGCTTGCCCAGCGGCGGATCGTCGCGCAGCACGACGGCGCAGGCCCGCACGCCGGCTTGGCGCAGCAGCGCGGCCTCGATCTCGCCGGTCTCGATGCGGTAGCCGCGGATCTTCACCTGGCCGTCGCGGCGCCCGACGAACTCCAGCACGCCATCATGGCGCCAGCGCACCAGGTCGCCGGTGCGATACAGGCGATCGCCGGCACCGCCGAATGGGTCGGCCACGAAACGCTCGGCGGTCAACTGCTCGCGCCCGAGATAGCCGCGCGCCACGCCGGCGCCGCCGACGTACAGCTCGCCGACCACACCCTTCGGCAGCAGCTCACCGGCGGCGCTCAGCACGTGCACGCGGGTGTCGGCGATCGGCCGACCGATCGGTACCGAGCGCGCGTCGGCAGGCAGGTCGCGCGGGATCGGCCAGGTGCAGGTGAAGGTGGTGCACTCGGTCGGGCCGTACCCGTTGATGATCTCCACGCCGGGCAAGGCGGCCAGTGCGCGGCGCACGTGGTCGACCGACAGCGCCTCGCCGCCGATCAGCAACTGGCGCAGCCCGTCGAGCCGACGCGGCTCCTCGTCGACCACCGCATTGAACAGCGACGAGGTCAGCCACGCCGTGCTGACGCCTTCGCCGGCGATGGTTGCGGCCAGGCCGGCGGCGGTGGGGATCGTTTCGGGATGGACTACCACGCGGCCGCCATTCAACAGCGCGCCCCAGATTTCCAGGGTCGACGCATCGAAACCGAGCGGCGCGGCGTGCAGCATGCGCGTGTCCGAATCCAGCCGCACGTAGTCGACGCCGCACACCAGTCGGATGATCGAACGATGGGCGATCGCCACGCCTTTGGGCGTGCCGGTGGAGCCGGAGGTGTACATCACGTAGGCAAGCGCATTGCCGTCGACCGCAGGCAGCGGCGCGTCGTGCGGCACGGGTGCGGATTCGACGGCATCCAGCGCCACGCACGCCACGCCCTCGGGCAACGACGGTGACGACGACGTCGACGCCACCAGCACCATCCGCGCGCCCGCATCGGCCAGCGCGAACGCCAACCGCTCCGGCGGGTGGTTGCGGTCGAGTGGCAGATAGGCCGCGCCGGCCTTGAGCACGCCGAGGATCGCCACCAGCGCCGCCGCCGAACGCTCCAGCGCGACGCCGACGATGTCGCCGGGCACGACGCCGACATCGCGCAGATGCCGGGCCAAGGCGCTGGACCGCTCATCGAGCCGGGCATAGCTCAGGGCGCGTCCGTCCTCGACCACCGCCGGTGCATCGGCATGTGCGGCGGCGGTGCGGGAGAACAGGGCGGACACGCTGTCGCCGTGGTGTCGGGGCACCGCGGTGTCATTCCACTGCACCAGCAAGCGCTGGCGTTCGGCCGGAGCGAGCAGATCCAGTTCGGCGAGGCTGGCCTCGCCTTCGTCGAGCAAGCCTGCCCACGCACGCTGCACGCAACCGGCCAGCAGCTCCACGCTGGCGGCGGTCAGCGGACTGCGCCAGCTCAGTTCGAGGGCGGTCGCGTCGCCGCGATCGAGATGCCAGGTGGAGAGCGCCGCGGCGGCATCCGGAGCCGCCGCGTCCTGCAGCACCATCCACGCCGCCGTGGCCGGGGCTGCCGACTCGCGCGGTGCGGACAGCACGCCCTCCAGCCATGTCTTGCATCGGGCGTCGCGGGGCACCGGCACGGTCAGCTGGCGGGTGCGTCCGGCCCGGTGCAGCGTTGCCACGGCGGACTCGGCGCCGGTCAGACGCGCCTCGACCAGCGCCAGCGCGGCCAGCAAGGTCAGCGCCGCGCGCTCGGCATCTGCCGTGTGCAGCGGCGCCACCCGAGTGGTCAATGCGCCGTCCAGCGGCACGCGGCGGCTTTGCCAGGTTTCGTCCCCGGCAGGCGCGATGCCCGGCAGCACGTCCAGCAACGACATGCCGTCGTCAATTCCCACTGGCTTGGATGCCGCGCCCACCACCCCCTCCTGGTCGGGGCGGCGATGACCGCCACGACACTCGCCGATCTCCTTCGGGCAGGATGCGCAGCATCCGCGAGTCACCGCGGACCGACCGGCTTCTGCCCAGCGAAGCCGCCTGGCAGTACCCGCTCATCGCATCGTCTGCCAAACCAGCCTCTGGGCGACAAGATTAGCGCAGAACCACGCCTAACTGTGCAACAGGACACGCCATTCAGACTGTCCGTGTGCTATGCGGGCGAACTATGGCACGACAGCTTGAAACGCGAACAGCCACAGGATCGCCCGCTGGCGCGGACTGCCGCTCCAGCTCACCCGGTAGGTGCCGGCACGGTCGACCTGACGGGACGCCACCGCGCATTGCACGCCGCTTATCGGCGGCAGCTGCAGATAGCTGTCGATCACGGTGAAACCGTTGTCCGGCACCGCACTCATCTGGCGCACGTTGCCGTCGCCCCACCACACCGCGATCAAGGTGGCCGGCCCGGTGGTGGTGACCTCGCCGCTGGTCACGCTGAAAGTGTCGGCCGGCTCGGCGAAGATGCCTTCCACCGTGCGCTTGAGCTTGCCCGCGATGCGCTGGACGAGGTTCGGCGCGGGATAATTCTGGGCGAAATCCTGCAACACGCCGGCGTTGCGGATTTCCACGAAGGGAATGGTGATCTCGCGCTCCGGCTGGCCCGGCTTGTCGATGCTGACCGTGTGGTGCGGACCGCCGAGGCCGGTCAGCGATACGTAGGCCTTCACGTCGAAACGGCCCTGGTAACCGTCGTAGACGGCGGTTGGGCCCACCTGGGTCCAGTGCCGCCGATAACTGTCGGTCGGCGCCGCCCCGTTGCTGGCGAAGCCGCCATTGAGCACCAGCAACGCACTGCCCACCGGCGCGGTGTCGAGCGGCGCGGTCACGGCGGGGCTGCGGCCGCGATGATCGGCCTGCGTCAACAAGGTGTGGGCACCGAGCGCCGGCAGCGCGGACGCCGGAGGAGTCGGCCGGTCGACGCCTGCCGCGGTCAGCGGAATGCAGGCCAGCATGAGCACCCGCCAAGCCCGGCGACCGCCGCGTGACCGGTCGGACATCACGAATCGGCGACCTTGGCATACGGCGCGGCATCCGAATCGGCGGAGACGCCGGCCAATCGACGCACCATCCGCTTGGTGCCGGTATAAAGCCCGCCGGCGGCCAGTGTGGCGGCGTCCAACAGCGGAAAGCGGCCCACCGCCGGCGGCACCCAGCCCAGCCGGCGCACCATGTCGTGAGTGCGATGCAGCAGCGCTTTGCGTCGGGTCGCGCGGGTGTAATAGGTGAAGCTGATGGTGATCGACGGGCCGTCCCCGTTCTCGACCATGTGCGGACTGGTCGAGGGCATGTACGCGCCCATCCCCGGTTCCAGCTCGAACACCTGCGCGCGCTCGCGATACTCCTCGCGCCACTGCAGCAGCTCGCGCGAATGGGTGCGGTGGAAGCGATCGCGGGCATGTTCGCTGACCACCGTGGTGTCGCGATGGTCCCAGACGTAGATCCGCTTGCGGCCGTGCAGCTGCAGGATGAAGTTGTGTTCCTTGTCCATGTGGAACGGCGTCACCGCCCGCGGCGAGGTGAGGAAGATCCAGCCGGCGCGATAGCACATGCCCGGGTCCACCGCCTCCACCTGCGGGCGGACCGAATCGAGCACCTCGTCGACGACGGCGCGGTACTGCGGATCGGATTGCACGTTGAGCAACGACGTCCACGCCGCGGCATGCTCGATGTCGCTCAGCGTCGCCTCGACACTCTTGGCGTTGGGGTGCAGGCGCGGCGCCTCGTTGAACGAGGTGCCCGCGGTGGCCTCGCCGCTGTGCGAGCGCACGCGGCCGCGCGCTTCCAGCCGCTTGCCCAGCTCGACCAGGGCCGGCAGCTGCAGCGCAGGGTGTGCCGCCAGATGATGCCGCACGCCCTGGATTCGCCACGGATCGAACTGATCCCAGGCGACTTCCAGCCACTTGGACGATGGATCCGACATGCCCCCTCCCCCGACCCGTCAGGCGCCAGCTGCACCGCGGAATCGAAGCGGCAGTGTGCCCCGCGCCCCGCCGCCCCGCAAGCTCAGTCGCGGCGGAGACAGAAGCCGTGGTAGCGGTCGACCGAGCACGCCGGCTCGAACGGAATGCGCATGTGGCGCTCGGTCGTCGACCAGTGGTCGATCACGCGATAGCCGGCCGCCGCGAACTCGTCGATGAAGGCGCCCAGCGCGGACACCCGGTACGGGCAGTTGGCGATGCCGACCCGTTGCCGGGTGATGCGCTGCAGGGTCACGAAGCTGCGCTCGGGGTGCAGCGGCGTCACGTTGACCAGCACGTGGCGCGGCGGCGCGCGCAACGGCTGCAGCAGTTGCGGCAGCGAGTAGTCGAGGTACTGCAACACGCCACTGCAGAGCAGCACGTCGCAACCGTCGGCATCCTGCGGCGAGTCGGTGAAGCCGAGCTTGCCGGCGGCATCCTCGCGTTCGGCCAGCGCGCGCCCGGCCGCAACCACGGCGGGCACGTCGTGCACCAGCCAGCGCAGGTCGTCGGGATACGGCAGGTGGCGGCGGAAACCGAAATAGCTGGTGCCCACGTTGCCGCCCAGGTCGAACAGTTTCCGCGCATCGGCGGCGAACAGTCGCGAGAGCCAGAACAGCACCGGGTAATCCACGATCTGCACGCGCTCCAGCCGGTCGGCGTAGAGCTCGCCCGATTGCGGCTGGTCGTAGCTGGTCGGCAACGACGCCGGCGCCCCGGCACGCGCCGCCTCGACACTGGCGAACACGCCGCCGTAGGCATTGCCGGGCAGCACGTCGCGCGCAAACAGGTGGCGATAGACCGGCCGCGCGAGCAACCGCACTCCCGGCAACTCCGCCACGCCCAACGCCACGCCCCGCAAGTTCGCGCTCAGCCCCCTGGACATCGTCGCCTCCTGCCGTGATCGGTGCGCCACGCTAGCACGAGGCAGCAACGGCGCGCCGCGTCGCGACGTCCAGCAGGTATAGTCCGGCACGGCGGCCGGCGGACGGATGATGCGGCACACGGTCCGGTTCGCGGCATTCAAGGGGAAGCACGACGTGGCGCGCGAGACCGATTTTCTCGACCTCTACCGCTTGCTCGGTCTCGAACCGGGTTGTGGCCTGGACGAGTTCAAGCAGGCGTATCGGCGCCGCGTGTCGGTGCTGCACCCGGACCGTCGCGACGAGGATTCGCGCAGCATCGCCGCGCAGCGGCTGCAGCAGCTCACCGCGATGTACGGCATGGCGATGGAGTTCCACCGCACGCATGGCCGCCTGCCCGGCGCCGCGGGTGTGCGCCCGCCTTCGCCAGCGGCGGGCAAGGCCGGGCCGGCGCCGGCGACGCAGCGGGTACGCGCGACGCGGCGGCACTCCCGCCGCTGGTGGTTGCTGCCGGCTGCCGCCATCGCGGCGTGGTGGCTGTGGCCGACCGTACCGTCCGCACCCCCGCCCGCCGAAACCGGGCCGGCGTCGACGCGCCACGCCGCAACGATGCCGGCGCCGCGGCCGGCATGGGGCCTGGGCACGGATGCGGCCAGCGTGCTCGGCATCGAAGGCGAGCCCACGCTGAAGGCCGGCGACCAGCGCTGGGAGTACGGCCCGTCATGGGTGCGCTTCGAGAACGGCAAGGTGGTCGACTGGTACAGCTCGCCGCTGTACCCGTTGCACGTCGCCGCGCACGGCGACGCACCGCAGGGCCGGTGAACCCGCGACGCGACGCGCTCGCCCCGAGCAATCACCCTCAACGCACGGAAGCGCGACCGCCTTGAACGGCGGTCGCGGCGCGGCTCAACCGCCGGGTTTGTACGGCGCCGGAAAACCGGGGACCGGCAACGTGCTGATCGGCACCGGAACGTATACCGGCGTCGGCGGTGGCGGCGGGTTGCCCTGCACCGTGCCGTCGGTCGTCACGTAGAAGCTGAGCACGCCCTTGGCGCTGCTCATGGTGGTGCCGCCCACGCTGATGTTGATGTTGCGCAGACCGGCGTTGGCCGAGGTGGTTACCGTGTAGCCGGTGTCCGGCACCAGGTCGGTGACCACGTGGTAGGCCGACAACGGCTGCACCCCGTAGACGAGGTTGCCGCTGAGCGCGGTGCCGGCGGCGCCGCTGCTGCTCACCACCACGGCGTTGCCGTCGCTGGCGAGCAGTTCCACGCCGACGATGCCGCCCTGGCTCACCGTCACCGGGCTGGCCGTGGCGACCCTGGTGGCGCTGCCGGACAGATCGAACACCGTCAGCCAACGCTGGCTGGCGCCGGTGTCGGGCGGGCGCACCTGCACCTGCCACGCCTTGACCGGGTTGTCGCCCGGATACATGCCCACCGTCGTGGTCTTGTTGCCGGCCGGCAGCACGGTGGTCATCGCGCCCATGTACTGGCCGTTGTAGCTGACGTCGAAGCGGTGTTGCCCCGCCGGCGCGCTGCCGGCGGCCGGGTTGGCGGGGAAATGCCAGGCCAAGTACTGGTCGTAGCCGGTGCTGCCTTCGGTCGTGCGGTCGTAGACGACGAAACGGTTCGGCCGCAGGTAGACGACTTGCCGCGACCATGCCGACACCGCGGGCCCGGCGGAGAACGTGCGGTACATGTCCTCCAGATGGGTGGCCAGCATGTAGACGTAGCCGTTGCCGTCCTCATAGGCCGACACCGCGGTACGCACGCCGTCGTTCTCGGTGGTCATGGCTTCCTGGCCGAAACGCTGCGCCACGGAGCTGCCGCTCATGCTGCGCACGTAGAAGACGTTGTACAGCTGCCGGTTGCCGGAGTACTGCGTGCCGTCGAGACTGCCCCAGTTGTCGTTGAAGATCTTGGTTTCGTCGGCATTGCCGCCCGGCTCGTGCACCAGCCAGCCGCTGGCATTGACCAGCAACGGCGAGCCGCCGCGCACCAGCGCGAGGCTGCCCTGGTCGAAGAACTCGTGCCCGGAACCGGGGTTGTTGGTGTAGGGGCCGGCACGGAACGACATCCAGCTGGCCGTGGTGGTCCAGTCCGAGCGCGCCGCGACGGCGTTCATGCCGGGCGCGAAATAGGACAGCGGCAAGGTGCTCAGCGCGGCCTTGGGCGCACCCGGATCGATCGCCAGGAACTGCAGCCACGTCGGCGCCTTGCTGTACCCGCCGGTGGCCTGGTCGACCGCCGCGAGGTACTGGTTGAACACCGCGAGCTTGGGCGATTGCCAGTAGCTCAACGCACCGAGGATCTGCTGGAACATGCCGACCGAGGTCGTGCCCGGCGGCGGCGAGGCGGGATCGCCGTTGGAATGGTTGTCGTCGCGGTCGTCGAAGTAGACCAGCGACGGCCAGGTGAAGTGCATCGAGTAGTCGGCACTGTCCAGCGGGAAGGTGTACGGCGCGCTGGCATGCAGCAGGTCCTGTCCGGTGGCGGTCTTCACCTCGCGCGCAGGCAGACTCATGTTGAGGATGCTCAACGGCGCGTAGTTGCCGTAACCCTCCGGCCAGCCGCCGCCGAGCAGGTGCAGGCGGTAATACGGCTGCACCCGTGCGCCGAACTGGTTGCTCAGCCAGTCGGTCCATTGCGTCGGCGCGCTGGGATTCTCGTCGTAGGTGGCCAGCGAGATCACCGCCTTGGCATGGAAGTAGCCCGCGTAGTAATTGCCGATGGGGTTGCCTTCGTAGGCAAACGCGGCACACCCGCCGGCTTTCTCCCACGCGGCGATCCACGCGTTCGCGGTGGTGTAGATCTGCGTGCGCTGGGACGTGGTCAGCAGGTCGTAAACCCAGTCGTAGCCCAGGCCGTAACCCACGCCGTAGAAGCGGATGCCGTAGCCACTGTCGGTGCAGGGGTCCCAGCCGTTGCTGCCCGGGTAGGGCATCGACATCTTCATCAGGATGTCGACCGCCTTGGCGCCGTAGGGCGCGGCCGCCGCCGCATTGCTGGACTTCAGCACCTGGTAGCACATGCCTTCGGCCAGCAGCGCCGGCAGATAGGATTCGCCCTGGTAGCCCGAACCGAGATTCGGCTTGTCGGGGTACTGGTTGCCGGTGGGGTATTCCACCGTGCCGCCGATGTAGGAATCGCAGGTGGCTTTCAGCGCCGTCCACTGCGGCGTGTTCGCCGCCGCGCGCTGGCGCAGCGCGGTCAGCGTGGCGGAGTCCAGCAGCAGGCGCGGATGCGCCGCCAGGGTCACCGCTTGCGGCCGCACCGGCACGGCGCTGAACGCGGCTGCCCGCGGCGCGCCCCGCACCGCGGCATCGCGACCGATCGACCCGGCCAGCCCGGCCGGCACGCCGACCGCATGCCTGGCAGCGGTGCTGCGGGAAGAGGCACCGGCGGTCGTCACCAGCGGCCGTGCCGCGACCACGCGGGTGACCGGGTGAGGCGCCACATCGGTCGTGGTTGCGCGCGGGAGCGCGCGTGTCGCGTTCACTGGCCGCGCCGTCGAGGCGGCATCGACCCGGGTCACGCGTCGACTCGACACCGGCATGACGGTGGAGGGGGCCTGGGCCTCAACGGCATTTCGGAGCTTCTCCGCGGCAAGCGGCGAAGCCTTGGCGGGAGCCGCCGACAGCCTGGCCGGCACCGGCACGGCAGCGGTCGGCGCAGCGGCGGTCGGGCGGAGCTTCAGCGCTCGCGGTTCGTCATCACGCGCCAGCAGCAGCGATATCGCGGTGAACAGCAGCGCCAGCACCACGCCGCCACCGAGCAGCGCGGTACGCGTGCGCTGCGCGCGCGGTGATGACGGGAGGAGTGCCTCGCTGCCCTGGCTCAATGCTGCAGGCCTGCCATTCGGCGCGATCTGATCGGTGCGGGACATGGGGGGAATCCATCGGTAGGCCGACGCCAACGACTCAGCCTCACCAAACCGGCGGCTGGAGGTGGGTGACTGATAATCCTGAACGCCCCTTGCCCGGAAAGCGTATCACCACGTCATGCGGCGTAATAGCTGGCTTGGCAGCTGAATCGCGCCAACCCTGCCGCAGGCTGGGGAGACGGATTCGAGCTGGTCGGGCCGACGCGACAAGGGCGCCGGCAAACCACCCCGCAGGGAGTCGCCGATCAACGCGCGCCGCGGCGGAACAGCACCACTTCGACCGTCTGGAACAGGATCAGCAAGTCGAACAGCAGGTTGTGGTTCTTGACGTAGTACAGGTCGTACTTGAGTTTTTCCTCGGCATCGGCCTCGGACGCGCCGTACGGATAGCGCAGTTGCGCCCAACCGGCCAGACCGGGCTTGAGGCAATGGCGCAGGTCGTAGTAACGGATCTTCTGGCCGAGGTCGATCACGAACTGGGGCCGCTCCGGCCGCGGGCCGATGAAGCTCATCTCGCCCTTGAGCACGTTCCACAACTGCGGCAGTTCATCCAGCCGTACCTTGCGGGTGAAGCGGCCCACCCGGGTCACCCGGTCGTCGTCCTTGTTCGCCCAGCGGGCGATGCCGTCCAGTTCCGCGTCGGTGCGCATGCTGCGGAACTTGATCAGCTGGAACGTCTTGCCGCGCGCGCCGACGCGCTCCTGCCGGTAGAGGATGGGCTGGCCGGCGCCGGACTCGATGCGGATGGCCAGCGCCACCAGCAGCATCAGCGGCCAGGTCAGCAGCAGCACCAGCGCGGCGATCAGCAGATCGGAGCAGCGCTTGCTGAAGCGGCGCAGCGGGGTGGCGTCGAAGCCGCCGGAAAACACCAGCCAGGAAGGATCGGTCAACGACAGCTGCACGCGACCGGATTCGCGCTCGAAGAAGGTCGCCAGGTCGGTCACGTCGATGCCGTTCTGGCGGCACTCCAGCAGGTCGCGCATGGGCAGTGCGCCACGCCGGTCGTCGACGCCAACCACGATCTCGTCCACCTGGCGATGCAGCGCCCAGTCCACCAGCGAGCCGTCGGGAATGACCAGAGACTCCGCACCGATCTGCACCTCTTCACCGTCGCGCGGAACGAAACCAAGCACGTTGAACCCGATGCGGTCCGCGTGACGACGCATGCGTGTCTGGATCTGCGAAGCGCGTTTGCCCGCCCCCAGGATCAGCACCCGCCGCTGAAACACCACCGCGTCCACCAGGCGCAAGAACACCAGCCGGAAGCTCATCATCAAGGCAAAAGCCAGCACCAGCGCGATGATCAGCACGCCACGGCCGACGTACGCCTGCGGCAGCAGGTAGTACATGATGAAAACGCCCACGCCACCGAGCACGAAACCCACGCCCTGGCGGGTCAGCACACCGAACCAGCTCGTTCGCATATGCGACTGGTAGTGACCCAGGGCGACCATCGCCAACATCATGATCACGGCGAACGCCAGCGAGCGTTCGGACATGTGCTGGGAGAACTGGGCAAAGTCGGCAGGCTGGTTGAAGTAACGCAGGTACATGGCGGCGTTGAGCGAGAAGCCCAACAGCACCATGTCCACGCCTGCCAGCAGCAATAGCCAGCGATTGGCTTTTCGACGCAGAAAGCGAAACATCTCCATCCCCTCGACCTTGCTACTCCAGCCATCCTGGCGAACCTGGCGGCGCCACACGCGCACGTCCCCAGCCCGGCGGCGGGCACGCAGCTATACAGGAAAATGAAACATAATGCAAGCGACCAGATCACATATTGAATGATCGCTCGAACGATTCGAGCGGCCGCCCGTTGCCACTCCGGGCGCTCAGCCCCATTCCAGCCGGTGCTGGCTGATCCGCCCGACCCCGACGGGAATCGCAAGTGCACCCACCAGGCCGGCCGGCAGATCCAGAACGCGAACCTGACAGCATGGAAGACCGGCGGCCGCCGCGGGTGGAGCAACAGGCTCGGCTGTACTGGCGTCGAAGCCAGCCGGATCCACGCCCAGCCCCACACCAAAGGCCTTCAACAGCGCTTCCTTGCGCGTCCACAACTCCAGCAGCGCCAGCTCGCGGGCAGCGGAGGCCAGCGCCATGACCCGCGCGGTCTCGGCGGGCGTGCAGACGGCATCGGCCATATCCGTCAAGCGCACCCGCGACGGTTGCTGTTCGATGTCGATGCCGGTGATCGCGCCGCCACAAACCGCCACCGCCACCCAGTCACCCGCGTGACTGAGGCTGGTGCTGAATTCCGTGCCGGGCAGGGTCGGCTGGCCCGCAGGCGTCGCCACCAATGGAACCCGGGCCGGAACCACGTCCAGGCACGTCGAAAGCACGACGCGCCACACCGCATGGGCCAGGATGTAACGGGTCCGGTCATGCGCGAAGCGGAATCGCGCCGCCCGCCCCGCTTCGCCGGCGTCCAGCAGTTCCCCCACGAATGGCGCCTGTGCCGAAAGCGGCTCGCACGCAAACACGATTGCGCGACTCTCGTCGCGCGCCGGTGGCGCGAAGCCCGACTGCGCCAGCGCCCCGCGCACGACGGCGGTGAAGTGGCTTGTGTTCATTTCCCACCCGGCGAATGCGAACACCTCCAGTGTGGCACCCGCGCAGGGATTCCGGGGCCCGGAAACAGACCGGCCCGCCAATGGCGGGCCGGTGCGGGCAAACGCGGAATGACGCTCAGAGGATGTAGACGAACATGAACAGGGCCAGCCATACCACGTCGACGAAGTGCCAGTACCAGGCCACCGCCTCGAAACCGAAGTGGTGATCCTTGTCGAAATGGCCCTTCAGCACGCGGAACCAGATCACCGCCAGCATGATCGTGCCCAGGGTCACGTGCAGGCCGTGGAAGCCGGTCAGCATGAAGAAGGTCGAACCGTAGACGCCGCTGCCCAGGGTCAGGTTGAGCTCGTGGTACGCCTCGATGTACTCGTGCGCCTGGAAGTACAGGAAGGTGGCGCCCAGCAGGACGGTCAGGCCCAGGAACAGCAGGACCCGCCCGCGATGCCCGGCGCGCAGGGCGTGGTGGGCGATCGTCACGGTCACGCTGGAGGTCAGCAGGATCAGGGTGTTGAGCAGCGGCAGCCCCCACGCCGGAACGGTCTGGAAGTCGCCGCCGATCTTCGCCGGGCCGTTGCCGCCATTGGCGCCCCAGGCTGCGGTGTAATCGCTCCACAGGAACTGGTGGGTCAGCACGCCATGGCCTTCGCCACCGAGCCACGGCACCGAGAAGATACGGATGTAGAACAGCGCACCGAAGAACGCGCCGAAGAACATCACCTCGGAGAAGATGAACCACATCATTCCCATGCGGAACGAGGTGTCCACCTGCTGGTTGTAGTCGCCGGCCAGCGACTCCTTGATCACCGAGCGGAACCAGCCGAAGAACATCCCCAGCACGCCAATCACGCCGAGAACGAATACCGATCTGCCGAAACCGGTTTCGCCCGGCTCGGCGTTGAGCCAGTGCCCGGCGCCGAACATGACGATGAACATGACGATCGCGGCGACGAATGGCCAGTAGCTCTTGGCCGGTACAAAGTAAACGTCGTGTTGCTGACCCATGCTGAGACCCCGTGGATTTCTCTTGATGACTCTGCCCCGCCATGCCGCTCGGGGACCTGCCTGCCGGTCGTGCCGACCCGGGTGATTGAAATGGAATGACGTTGGCGGAAGTTATTTCATCAGCAGTATCTGCAGGAACGCCAGCAGGTAGAAGCCGATCACCACCGCGACCAGGATCTTCACCGTGCGCCGCACGCCGCGGCGCTGGTCCGCGGCGTGGATGTCGTCAACCGGCTGCGTCATTTCCACGGCTTCCCCGCCGATCAGGCGTGCACGTTGCCGTGCGCCAGTTCTTCGTCATGGATCACCGGCGGCACCGAGAAGGTGTGGTGCGGCGCAGGCGAAGGCACGGTCCACTCCAGCCCCTTGGCGCCTTCCCACACGCGGTCGGTGGCTTTCTTCCTGGAGAAGAACGCGCAGTGGATCAACACGCCAATGAAGATCAGCTGCGAGGCGCCAAACAGGAAACCGCCGATGGAACTGATCATGTTGAAGTTGGCGAAGGCCACGTTGTAGTCGGGAATGCGACGCGGCATGCCGGCCAGGCCCAGGAAGTGCTGCGGGAAGAACAGCACGTTCACCCAGATCACGCTGTTCCAGAAGTGCACCTTGCCCCAGAACTCGTTGTACATGTTGCCGGTCCATTTCGGCATCCAGTAATAAGCTGCCGCGATGATCGCGAACAGGGCACCGGTCACCAGCACGTAGTGGAAATGTGCCACCACGAAGAAGGTGTCCTGGTACTGGAAGTCCGCCGGCACCAGGGCCAGCATCAGGCCGGAGAAGCCGCCGATGGTGAACAGGATGATGAAGGCGATGGCGAACAGCATCGGCGTCTCGAACGTCATCGAGCCGCCCCACATGGTGGCCACCCAGTTGAACACCTTCACGCCGGTGGGCACCGCGATCAGCATGGTCGCGTACATGAAGAACAGGTCCGCGCCCAGCGGCAGGCCCACCGCAAACATGTGGTGCGCCCACACGATGAACGACAGGAACGCGATGCAGGCAAGCGCGAACACCATCGCCTTGTAGCCGAAGATCGGCTTGCGCGCGAAGGTGGGAACGATCTCCGAGATGATCCCGAACGCCGGCAGGATCATGATGTACACCTCGGGGTGGCCGAAGAACCAGAAGATGTGCTGATACAGCACGGGGTCGCCACCGCCGCCCGGATTGAAGAAGCTGGTGCCGAAGTACTTGTCGGTCAGCAGCATGGTCACCGCACCGGCCAGCACCGGCATCACCGCGATCAACAGGAACGCGGTAATCAGCCAGCTCCACACGAACACCGGCATCTTCAGCAAGTCCATGCCCGGCGCACGCATGTTGAGGATGGTGGCGATGATGTTGATCGCACCCATGATCGAGCTGATGCCCATCAGGTGGATCGCGAACACCGCGTAGGCCAGCGAACCGCTCTGCAGCGACAGCGGCGGATACATCGTCCAGCCACCGGCGGGGGCGCCGCCCGGCAGGAACAGCGTGGACAGCAGCAAGATGAAGGCGAACGGCAGGATCCAGAACGACAGATTGTTCATGCGCGGCAACGCCATGTCCGGCGCGCCGACCATCAACGGGATCATCCAGTTGCCCAGGCCCACGAACGCCGGCATGATCGCGCCGAAGATCATGACCAGGCCATGCATCGTGGTCATTTCGTTGAAGAAATAGGGCTGCACCAGCTGCAATCCGGGCTTGAACAGCTCGGCGCGAATGACCATCGCAAAACTTCCGCCGATGAAGAACATCGTCAGCGCGAAGATCAGGTACAGCGTGCCGATGTCCTTGTGATTGGTGGACATGCACCAGCGTTGGAAGAAACTCTTCGGCGCGCCGTGGTGATCGTCGTGCTGATCATGGGTGGCTGCGTAGGACATGGCCATGCACCTCTAACCTGTAATGGAATGCGACTGCAACGAAAACGCGATGGGATCGGGCTCAGCGCGACGGGGTGGCCGCCGCGGTTGCCGGCGCGGCCGCATCGAACGGCGCGGGTGGCGGCGACTTGGTCGAGGCGGCCTCCTGCTCGGCCAGCCACTTGGCGAAATCCGCCTTCGACTTGGCCACCACCACGATCGGCATGAAGCCGTGATCCTGGCCGCACAGCTCGGCGCACTGGCCACGGTACGTGCCCGGCTCCTTGATGTTGGTCCAGGCCGCGTTGACGATGCCGGGGATGGCGTCGAGCTTCCAGCCCAGCGCAGGCACCCACCACGAATGGATCACGTCGCCGCCGGTGATGACGAAGCGGATCTTGGTGTCGACCGGCACCACCAGCGGCTTGTCGACGTTGAGCAGGTAGGTCTGCTCGTCGCCCACCTTGACCGCGTACGGATCCATGCCCGAACCGAGCTGGCGGGTGTCGTCGCTCTGCTTGTCCAGCCGGGACATGAAGCCGACCTTGTCGATCGGTTTGCCCATGTAGCTGACGTAGTCGTAGCGCCACTTCCACTGGTAGCCGGTGACTTTCACCGTCATCTGCGAACCGGTGGTGTCGGCCCAGCTGGTGAGACCGCCGGTGGCGAGATAGGCCAGCGTGATCAGGATCAGCACCGGGATCGTGGTCCAGACCACTTCCAGCGTCGTGTTGTGGGCCCACTTCTCGGCTACCGCGCCGCGCGATTTGCGGAAGCGGAACATCGCCACGAACATGGCGCCGAACACCAGCACGCCGATCACCACGCAAACCCACAGCGAGATGTTGTTCAGATCGTAAGGCACGTGCGACCAGGTGCTCGCGCCGCGCTCCATGTTCAACTGCCATGGATGCGGGTTCGCCTGCACGACACCACCGAACGTCGCAAGGGCAAGACCCGCCGCTGCCATGAATGATCGCCTGATCCCGCCAGATGTCATGTCTTGCACCTTTGTCATTGCTGTTTGCGCCACTGTCCGGCCGAACCGGCCAGCAGCACCCTGAGTCGCCTTGCCAGCTCGACGCGTTCCGCTGCTGCCAGAAACGCGCCGATTTCCAGATCGCGGCCGTGCGATGACAACACCAGGCGTCCATCGCCGGTATCCAGCCGCACGCGCACCCAGTATGGCTGGAAGCGGGTGCAACGCCGGCCCGGCAGCGACTGCACCTCCAGCGACGATTCGTCGAGAGTGATGCGCTCGCAGCGGTCGCCGGCCCGCCAGGCCACGCTCAACGCGACGGCCATGGCGGCGGATTCCACCAGGGCAAACAGCGGAGCAAACACGTTCCCCTGCCACGCCCCCAGTTCTGCCGTTGTCAGCGCCAATGCCACCAGAACCACGATCAGTCGACGCAGGCCGCGGCGGCTGAGCGAGCGATTGGGCTTGAGCCACATCGTCACGCAGGGCAAGCCGGCGCTGGCTGGTCGAAGCACGATCATGGAGATCCGGCGTGCCTGGAACTGCCGGAATGATAGGCCGCGGCGGCGCAGTGGGCAAGAATGTCGCACCCGATTGACTTCGATCAACGCACCAGGTCACGTCTGCCGGATGTGCAAGCCATTCGCGCCCGCGCGACAAATCACCCGGTCCGGTGCGGCTTTGCGCGCGTGGTGACGCACTCCCATGGCGGGGCTGCAAGCGTACAATCACGGGTTTAATCCATTCTCCGCGACCGGCATCGACACGACCGTGACCTCACCCATCCTGAGCCCCGAACTACCCGCTCGAACCACGCCCGCGCGCGCGCGCATCACTGCTGCCTGGCTGCGCGACGAGACCGAGGCGGTCAACGATCTGCTCGACCAGGCCGTGCTGCCGCCGGAGGAACGCGAACAGGTGGTCGACCGCGCGGCCGCGCTGGTGACCCGCGTGCGCGCGCGGGCGAAGGACCAGAGCGTGGTCGAGTCCTTCATGCGCCAGTACGACCTGTCCAGCGAGGAAGGCATCCTGCTGATGTGCGTGGCCGAGGCGCTGCTGCGCATCCCGGACAAGACCACCACCGACAAGCTGATCCGCGACAAGCTCGGCGACGCCAACTGGCGCAAGCATCTGGGCCGCAGCGAATCGCTGCTGGTCAACGCCTCCACCTGGGGCCTGCTGCTCACCGGCCGCCTGGTCAATCTGGCCGACGGCAGCGGCGACGATTTCAACGGCGCGCTGCGTCGGCTGGTCGCCCGCGTGGGCGACCCCACGATCCGCGCGGCGGTGCGCCAGGCCATGCGCATCATGGGCCACCAGTTCGTGATGGGACGGGACATCGAAGAGGCGCTCGACCGCAGCGTGAAAAAGGAGAACGCGGTATTCCGCTACTCCTTCGACATGCTGGGCGAAGCGGCGATGACCGCCGACACCGCCGAGCGCTACCAGCAGGATTACCGCAACGCGATCGCCGCGCTGGGCGCGCGCGGACCGTATGCGAACCACACCGAGGCGCCGTCGATCTCGGTGAAGCTGTCGGCGTTGTTCCCGCGCTACGAAGTCGCCCAGCGCGCCCGTGCCCACGCCGCGCTCACCGAGAAGCTGCTGGAACTGTCGCAGCTGGCCATGAAGCACGGCATCGCGCTGTCGGTCGACGCCGAGGAAGCCGACCGGCTGGAGCTGTCGCTGGACGTGATCGGCGACGTCTTCACGCATCCCTCGCTGGAAGGCTGGAACGGCCTGGGCATCGTGGTGCAGGCGTACGCCAAGCGCACACCGTTCGTGATCGACTGGCTGGTGGAGACCGCGCTGGCCAGCGGCCGGCGCTGGTACGTGCGGCTGGTCAAGGGCGCCTACTGGGACGCCGAGATCAAGAAGGCGCAGGAACAGGGGCTCTCCGGCTACCCGGTGTTCACCCGCAAGCCGAACACCGACGTGTCCTACCTGGCCTGCGCGCGGCGCCTGTTCAACGCCGGCGGCAACCTGATCTATCCCCAGTTCGCCACCCACAACGCGCACACCATCGCTGCCGTGCACCACATCGCGCAGGGCCGGCCGTTCGAGTTCCAGCGCCTGCACGGCATGGGCAGCGACCTGTACGCCGAGGTGATCGGCAAGCAGAGCTTCAACGTGCCCTGCCGCGTGTACGCACCGGTCGGCACGCACGAGGACCTGCTGCCCTACCTGGTGCGCCGCCTGCTCGAGAACGGCGCCAACACCAGCTTCGTCAACCGTGTGGTGGACGAGGACGTGCCCGCGCGCGAGCTGGTGGCCGACCCCTGCGAGACGGTGCGCGCGTTCGATCACATCCCGCACCCGCGCATCCCGCTGCCGGCCAATCTCTACGGTGAACTTCGGAAGAATTCCATGGGCGTCAACTTTGCCAACGACAACGAACTGAACGACCTCGCCGCCGCAGTCAACGCGCAGACTGGTCCGTGGACTGCCGGCCCGCTGGTGCCCGGCGCCAGCAGCCATGGCCCCACGGTGCAGGTCACCGATCCGTCCGACCGCCGCCGCGTCATCGGCAGCTACGTCAGCGCCGACCAGGCCACCGTCGACCGGGCGATGGCCAACGCGGCGGCCGCGCAGGACCGCTGGAACAATCTGCCGGTGGCCAATCGCGCCGCCATGCTCGAATTCGCCGCCGACCAGCTGGAGGCGCGCCGCGCCGAGTTCATCGCGCTGTGCGTGCGCGAGGCCGGCAAGAGCCTGCCCGACGCGATCGCCGAAGTGCGCGAGGCAGCCGACTTCCTGCGCTACTACGCCACCATGGCGCGCCGCCTGTTCGCCGAACCGGAGCAGCTGCCCGGCCCCACCGGCGAGACCAACCAGTTGTACCTGGGCGGCCGCGGCGTGTTCGTCGGCATCAGCCCGTGGAACTTCCCGCTGGCGATCTTCATCGGCCAGGTCAGCGCCGCGCTGGCGGCCGGCAATGCGGTGATCGCCAAGCCGGCCGAGCAGACCAGCCTGATCGGCCACCTCGCCACCCAGCTGCTGCACGAGGCCGGCGTGCCAAAGGAAGTGCTGCAGTTCGTCCCCGGCGACGGCCCCACCGTGGGGGCGGCGCTCACCCGCGACCCGCGCGTGGCCGGGGTGGTGTTCACCGGTGCCACCGAAACCGCCTGGGCGATCAACCGCGCGCTCGCGGCGCGCGACGCGCAGATCGCCGTGCTGGTGGCCGAGACCGGCGGCCAGAACGCGATGATCGCCGACTCCTCCGCGCTGCCCGAGCAGATCGTCAAGGACGTGATCGCCTCGGCCTTCCAGTCCGCCGGCCAGCGCTGCTCGGCGGCGCGCGTGCTGTACATCCAGGAGGACATCGCCGACAAGGTGATCGACATGCTGGCCGGCGCGATGGCCGAGCTGAAGGTGGGCGATCCGGGCCTGCTGTCGACCGACGTCGGCCCGGTCATCGACGAGGACGCCAAGGCGATCCTGGTGGCCCACGCCGAACGCATGGACAAGGAGGCGAAGAAGATCGCCGAGGCGCCGATGGACCCGGCCGCCACCGCGCACGGCACCTTCTTCGCGCCGCGCGCCTACGAGATTCCCTCGCTGTCGGTGCTCAAGCGCGAAGTGTTCGGCCCGGTGCTGCACCTGATCCGCTTCAAGGCCAGCGAGCTGAAGAACGTCGTCGACGAGATCAACAGCACCGGCTACGGCCTCACCCTCGGCGTGCACAGCCGCATCGACGCCACCGTGCACTACATCAGCCAGCACGCCCGCGTCGGCAACTGCTACGTCAACCGCAACCAGATCGGCGCGGTGGTCGGCGTGCAGCCGTTCGGCGGCGAAGGCCTGTCCGGCACCGGCCCCAAGGCCGGCGGTCCGCATTACCTGCTGCGCTTCGCCGGCGAACGCACGCTGACCATCAACACCACGGCGTCGGGCGGCAATGCGTCGCTGCTGACGATCGGGGAGTAAGGGCCGGGATTGGTGGCAGCTTGAGCCACGAGGGAACCTCGAACGACGATGGCATAATTGCCCTCGAAAGTGCGAGTCCATTTCGATTCCGGTCGGCGTGAAGCCGAGAATGGTGTATGAGGTAGACCATGCCTTCTTCGACGCCTTCCGCCGTGAACCCTGAGCAGGACGTTGCGCATGACGTGACGGACACCGACCTCGTCGGCACGCTGCGGCGGCTGCGCGAGGCGCAGGCGCGCGAACCGCTGCCCGACTGGCCAACCCGCGCGCGACGCCTGCGTGCGCTGGAGCAGATGCTGCTCGAACAGAGCGCGGCGTTTGCCGCGGCGATCGACGCCGATTTCGGCCAACGCCCACGGGAGGAAACCGATCTGCTGGAGACTTTCCCCAGCCTGTCGGCGATCCGCCACGCGCTGGCCCACGGCCGGCGCTGGATGAAGCCGCGGCGGCGCCTCGCCGACTGGTTGTTCCTGCCCGCGCGCACCGAGTTGCGGCCGCAGCCGCGCGGCGTGGTCGGCATCATCGTGCCGT
>ERZ778017.353-NODE-353-length-66684-cov-6.616623_pt1 | contig 66684 bp, 25 predicted proteins | sample MGYA00375747_ERZ778017 | MGnify/ENA primary metagenome ERZ778017 (study PRJEB29350, sample SAMN05509838) | bioreactor metagenome | biome: bioreactor; material: wastewater | place: South Africa: University of Cape Town | collected 2014-03-17 ...
ATTGATGGCAGGTGAAAAATTATGCCCAACAACGGACTCGTAGCTCGTAGCGGAAATGACTGGGGAAAGCCGTCGAGATCATGTTCCACGTTAGTCTACTCTGCTGCTTTGTGAAATCTGACCTCTTCTCGTTCCCCAGCTTGTCTTACTCTTCACTTATATTTTCCCTGATTCGGTAATAGTCGCACTAAAGTTAATTTAAGACTTCAATACATTTCTAATAAAAGTCCAGAATTTCCCACGAGATCTCGTCAAAACTCACTCTTGTCTCACAGTTGTTTAATATAGGACTGCTTAGTCGTTGTTTTATTTTGTCCTTGCTCTTCCTTATTCTCTTTTCTACAATTAGTTCATTTTCCCAACATTTGTGGAAACAATCAATTATTAACAGAAATATATATAGAGAAAGTACAAACTTAGAAACATAACCATATTACAAGTGTAGTCAAAACTCCTCTCGATAGGTGTCTGATGCTATCGATAAATCAACGGAAAAATTGAGCCAGATGCTCTAGTGTATATCTTGTGGGATTACAACGAACCGAATCCCTCTACGTGGATGCCTTTTCCTCATCAGTAGTCGAGGTAGTGTTGGCCGAAGTTTCGCCCGATGCGTCGCCGGACGAAGTCTCTGGTTCCTGAGTCGACGACTCTTTCGTGTCTTGGGGATCACTTTTAGGTTGCGTGGACTGGGTTGACTGGGTGGATTGTGTGGTTTGGGGAAACTGTCCTTCTTCGTTACCCATATTTTGCCCATAAACTTCAGATTGAGGTTGGGATTGCGGATGTGCAAATTCTGGTGGAACATCACCATAGTTCTTAGAAATGTTCATTTGATTAAACGATTGCATCATCTCGTTCTGCTCCTTATCAAGCGGTCCTTCTCCTGGTCCTGGAGCCCCTTCTTCACCACCAGCTCCCTCAGGATAGGGCATGGGCTGGTTGAAATTGAGTAACATGCCTGGTGGTGGCATTGGCATGCCCATTGGGGGCATTCCTCCGTGCATTGGTGGTGGGTACCCTCCAGCAGCTGCTGCTGCTGCTGCGGCCATGGCTCTAGCTGGATCCATTCCCATAGACATGGCTGCTGCTGCTTGCATCTGAGCAGCTTGTGCTGCCTGTTGCTGATGGAATTTCTTGTTATTTATGGAAACGCGGCCCCAACTTAACCTAACTCTGTTTCCTCCAATTATAAATCCTTGCATTGATCCTATAGCTTCTTCTGCTTCTTCCCGTGTAGAATACTTAATAAACCCACAGTTCTTACCTGGTGGAATTTTCACCTGCTGAATCACTCCGAATGGTTTGAAAAGCGTAAACAAGGTAGATTCGGTAATTTCTGACGATAATCCTCCTACAAACACCGTGGTGTTATTTGGATCAGTAAATGGCTGGCCCTGGGCACTGCCAGGAGGCAATGGAGAACTGACTGGGCCACCCAAAGAGTTTGGTTTAGGCGAATTACCAAAGGAATTCTCTCCTTCTTCATTAGAAAATGGAGGCTGTGGAGGTGGTTGCATTTGTGGGTTACCGTAGAAGTATGGTGACTGACGTGGCATAGGTGGCATAAAGAAATCTTGTTGCTGCTGCTGTTGCTGATCATAAAATTGCTGTTGGCCGTAGAACGGCTGTTGGTTTTGTTGAATTTGGTTTTGATGAAAAGTCATCTTATTTTGGTTCCTAGGAGTAGCCAATGCAACTCGCAAAGGTCTTCCTCCAAACCAAACTCCGTTCATCTCGATCAATGCCCGTTGTCTATCGGCCTCATCAGTAAACCTCACAAACCCAAAACACCTGGATTTACCCGATACTGGGTCCGTCATTACTCTGACAGTTTTAACAGTCGTAGGGAACTTCTTTTGGAATAATGCCAATAAATGAGCCTCCGTTGTTGATGCTGATAAGTCGCCTACAAACAACGAATATTCAGGAGTCTGAATGATAGGAGCAGTTAAAGTTGCACCACTAGCCCAGTTCAATCTGAAGTACTTCTTCTGGTTATCGGGATTATTAGGGAACGATTGCTGAGATGGCATGGCCATATCGGGCAATAGTTGACCATTCAAAGCTAATGCCTGTTGAGCATCGTCAAACGATTCGAATTCTACAAAACAGTAGCCAGAATGGGTCAACCCTTGGTAGTTCATTTCGGGCTTGGACAACTTTGGTTTGATTATTTTAACCGTCACCGTCTTGTGCAACATTTGCCACCACAAATCAGCAATTCCCTGTTCATCTAGCCATGGGTCCAAGTCACCCATCCATAAAGTTCTGGGAGGGTTAATGGCGCTGAATTCGGCATCTTTCTCTGCGGCCAACGAAGACTGCTGGGTGGAAACTGGGGGGTTTGGAACAGCAAACGACGAGAGCATCTCCTGTTCCTGCTGGTGTTGGTGTGAAGCGGTGTTTGAAGTGGGCATGCCCGACGAGGTTTGGTGAGAAACGATTTCAGGAGCGTCGCTTTCGATCTTGGGATTCATTTTCTCTGGCAAATACGACATTCAACGTAATCCGGGTACCAAATCACGAAAACAGACCAAAACTAGTAATTGTATCAAATAATGGGTATCAAATAGCAAAATGGGAAAAATACTGCGGTTACAAGAACAGTTGTAGCACCACCAGAAATCACCAATTGCGTAACAAAAATCTCTCGGAGAGCAAATACAACCTAAATGGAATCCAACAAATTACACCGAACCGGATCAATTGTAACAATTCTATTAAACAAGGTAGCCAATCGATAATACCGTCAGCATCCAACACTCAAGGATAAACACGATAAGAACTAACAACAATCAAGTAAACCAACAATCAATCAACAAGAAAAAACACAACTAGAACACTACCTCTGTGGATACGGATATCACGAGGTCAATTAGGAGATCAATCGTATGGAACAAATCGAATTGAAGTGAAAAAACCTTGATAATGAAATATTCCACAGGACGGTATAGATTTGTGTGTAGAATTGAGAAGCCCCAAAATTTCCCTTGCTACCACCACCGGCCGCGGGGCTGTTTGTTTTACCGCCATGCCCCTGCTACCTGCTGCCGTCGCTACTGCGACGCCACCGCCCGGTCGCAGTAACCAACTGAGGACGAGCATTGTCGCCATGGTTACGCCGACGTCATACGAAATGCACCACTAGTGGTATAAAGGGGCACCGATTGTACCATTCTGAGAGCCAAGCACCGGCCGGTACACGTCCCCAACTCCCGTGTTGCAAGGTGAAATAAATGGCCTGAACTCTCACAGGATGTCGCATTGTCCGCTATCGGATTTATGTGCTCTTGACTTGCATTTGCTTGATTTTCCGACTGTTCTTGACTTGCATTACTTGATTTTCGGACTATCCAGGCCGGATATTTGTGGCCGGGCTGGAGAAATACTTAATTTGAGTTCCGGTCGTATAGTTACTGTTATATCTGGTGGTAGGGCTCTACTTGTGTATGTTAAGCTACATTTTATCTCCGTGGCATCCCTGTTCCTGAGGTTGCTGCCACTTCCGTAATGCTAGTACATATTCCGCACCAAAAATCTCATGTATGCTGCTGCACCCAGAAGATAATATCTGCTCTGTCAAACTGTTGTGGCTCCATTACAAGGAATTAGTAACTCCATATACGTTCTAGAGACTCTGTATGCCTTGTTTGTGACTGTACGCAATCGGTGTTACAATTTGTTTTGGGCTCAATACCACGGCATTGGCTATGTGGTACAAATTGACATGCACAGTGGGTACCAGCGTCTTGATTGCTGCCATGGCCAGGATAAGCTATCAGTGGCTTCACCCAGCATCATTGGCAGCACAACTAGGGTGCTGGTAGCCATGGTTTGTGTGACATTTTGTCTCTTGTTTGTATTGCCATATGTGCTCTGATTGTTTGGTTCCTAAACAGGAAATTGCAGCCGATTAAGCTGTTGCCTCTAACATCAGGTTGCGAAACTTCGAGGTACACCAAGTCGAGCTAAAGTCAGTCTGGAACTCATTCCTGTTTTTCCACAAGTTTTTGGCTAAATTGGCTAAAAATCTATAAATTATATTATATACCTCTGTTACATGTACCCCAGCGTAGGTGAAATCTGCAAGGATACATGTCGTAGTAAATTTGTACACCAAAACTCTCCAGCTAGTAACAGACTCACACAGTAAAACGTTCTGAACCAACCACCAAACCATGCAACACACCACTACGATGTTACCACAGCATATTGCGGATAAGTAGAAACCTAGTCAAATTTAGAATTTTACACGGGCGCTATCGTCCTCCTGCCCTAGATATAGCACCATTTCCGCGGCCTTCGTGGCGGCCCCCCACCACGATTTCACGCGGTACGGACATCCCATTATATGCCTTTCCAATGTTTTTCTCATCAAAATCTAAACAATATATCCATTATCCACAATTCAACCACCATGAACCGGTTTGCGTCGGACTCCACAAACCCCAGTTCGACGACATCCAACGCCAAACAGCTCAGTGCGAATACGCCGTTGTCAGATATCACATCTGTTACCTCGGCGAGCGACACTGCTCACCAATCTAAGGCGTCTGGCCTCGGCACAAATCTGTTTGATTTCACAAACCAGCACCACGACGGGTCGGCAATGATGTCGAACCGTGAACAAGATCGTTCTGTCCAGTCGGACGATTTGATGCATTTACAAGTACCCACGAAATATACCCGGAATTTAAGGTACCTAGCAAATAATGATTTCCTGGGAGACTTTACAAAAGTAACACAAGTCAACTCAATGAACTCAGTAACAAACACGTTCAACTACAAATCCCATCCAAACGCGAAAACAAAGTCCTCGCTCACAATAAACGACGAAAATCATCCGTTGCATTCGTTACATGAAGACGAAGAAATGCCTCCAGTGCAGACATCAACAGTGTTATTGTCTACACCAAATGGTGCTAATGCCCAAAATACGCCTGATTGGATTCCTAAGGAATTGGATACGAAATGGAATAGTGAAGAGAACGACGAAAATCCCGACTTTATGTCCTCAGTAAGAATCAACAAACAGCCTGATTCGAAGCAGCAGAACAATCTCGACTTGGAATTTCCTTCTACATCAAACACCATGATCCATAATAAGAATCATCACAATAAACAGACTCCAATGTGGCAACGAGTGCAGAAATTGTCCCAGCCCAACTTTCATGATATCTTTCTTTCTCAGTCAGACAGAGACGTATTTGAGACTCACAGTGGTGACGTAAATCCGTTACAATTACAGAACCATTCATTATCGTCGACAATGTCCACTCCATTTGGAACAATGAAGGGAAATAAACAAAATCTAGAATACAATACAAACTTGACCAAGAGTGAAAAGAGAATGGTAGCTGGAAATCCAGAATCTCCACTAAAATTGTTTGCCGATAATTACAATACATACACAAAAGAGAAGTTAAATGGTGTGTTGAAGAAAGTAAACGATAACCGTTCTGCCCAGCAGACTCCCCAGGCAATTCCAAATAAACATGGTTCTAATCCTTCGTTGCAACAATTACCTCAACCAAGAATCCACGAATTCACAAAAACTAACGGATACACTGATCAGCAATTCATTCAAAATGCCAACCAGATTTTCAATCAAATCCAGAGAAAGGGGTTCAAAATCCCCGATGACATTAATCGAAATACTACGGCCACATCAACCCCTAAACCAAACAAGATCCTATATCCTAATCAACCCAAAAACTATGGAGTAGACAAAGAATTGACCAAAACGGATGAGATAACATCGGATGATTATACGTCCTATGAATCTAACAACGAAGATGAAGGAGAAGATATACAGCATCAATATGACAGCTATCGTCATCACACACAAAATGATTACACCTCTTTTGATCATAGTTCTAGACAGATACCCAGTGAAGAAATCAGTCATTCCAGAACCGATAGCGAATTTACTTTTGACGAGATCAGCTCAGATGACAATGGGGTTTCACATCCAGCAAGACAAAGTCTGCACAAGGAGCAATACTACAATTCAGAGAATGACACAACGAACAGAGTACCTCATCAATTATCATCCCAGGCAGGGGTCCAAAGTAATGTTGAAGATCAATATGAATACACAAGCCAGAGCCATACTCAGTCAGAAGATGAACAAGAAGATCAGGATGAAATGAATGAGGTACGTTCGAAACTCAAGAATGTCGGACACAAAATTACTGGAAACAAACCAGACCTACCCGAAAACAGTTTTTTCAACTCTACAACTGATAGCATTCCAGAATTCAATATCAAATTGAAACATGCTTCACAATTGAGATTGAACGAAGCTAAGGTGCTTAAAGCCAGGGATTTAAATAGTCAGTCTATTACTCGAGGAAGAGTACGTCCAGATACGGCACTTCCCATTGAATATGGTAACATGGTATTAGATGAAAAAAATCAACGATGGATCAGAATGCAAGATAAGGAGAACGCACATGGCAGTTTAGACTCGATTGAAGATTTGGAAATTTCAGATGACCACAAGTACCAAAAGAAGTCGTTTAGAAAAGATGGAAAATCCAAGATGGAGGTATCTTTTGATTTGAAACATGAAAGAAGTGCAGATGTAACAAAAATCTCCGACTTGAATGATGTTACGTTTTCGCAAAGTCAAAAGAAGTTAGTGGCAGTGATTACTGATGTTCTAGCAAATAGTGACCATTTCCAGCATAAATGGAATCAAATCAAAGAGATTATGCTATCGGGGTATCAACTTCACAACATCAAAGACATGAACAAATTCTTACCTAATTTGACAAATGTGGATTTGTCACGTAATTCTATCCAATACCTAGAAGGACTACCAAAAAAGCTTTTGAGTCTAAATTTATCAGAAAATAACATAGATGATATGACTTCGTTTGGTCAATTCCATGATTTACAGTATTTGAATCTTTCTTCAAATCACCTTGTCAACTTGAGCAATATCCGAAACAATATCCACTTATCTGAATTGAACTTGAGCAACAATGAACTTAATAATTTGAAGGGTATTGAGAAATTGATTAACTTGACTAAATTGAATTTATCACAAAATAAATTAATTGGCGAGTTAGACCTTTCAAAATCTGAGTTGCCTCATTTGGAGGTTCTCAATTTATCGGAGAATAATATTCAAAGTGTTATAGGTATTGAGAATTTGCCGGAATTGAGAGTATTGGACTTGACTGAAAACCAAGTAATTCACATATCATGTTCTGTGAAACATAAATCATTAAAGAAATTGATTCTTAAACTCAACAATTTGAAGAAGTTGAATTTAGAACCATTTCCACATTTGCGTGTGCTAAGGATTGACGGAAACTCGTTGAATGTTCTTACAGATATCAACCGATTGAAGTATTTGCAAGAATTGTCAGTAAAATGCCAGTCGAACACAAATATTGTTGATAACATCATGCAAAACTCGACAATTTTACAAACGTTAGATTTGTCGGGAAACGTCCGGTTTGATTTAGCCCGGTTTGCCAATCAAACCAGAGAAATTCAATCTAGAACATATTTCAGTCTTACCAAATTGGTGTTGACTGCTATGAACCTTACAGCACTTCCTCGATCGTTCTCAAACTTGTATCCTAATATTCGTGAATTGAACCTCAATTTCAACAGGATTGATAACCTCAATGGGTTGTCGCAACTTAGCAACCTTCGGAAGTTGTATTTGGTGAGCAACAACATCACAAAAACCGAAACTGTTATCACTGGATTAGGTGGATGTAGAAATACCTTGAAGGTGTTAGACTTGAGGTTGAACCCTTGCAATGTGGAACTATATCCCTATGTATTCAACCCTACTGAACTTGATCTTGCACGAAAAGGCGACATACCAGTACATCTCGAGACCCTTGACGAGATTGAGTATTTCTCTATCTACTACGAAGCCCTTAATAAAACCACAGAAGACTGGGAGGAACGAGATGGAGAATTTGTCCACAGAATTGCTGGTGACAAACGAGGACTGCTCAGAAACCAATACGAACTACTATTCATTAATTACTTCCACAACATCATTCAGCTAGACGGAACAATAGTGAGTGAACATAAACGAAATCATCTTAAAAGCAAGTTGAGGCAGGAACCATAAATGGCTGCAAAATTCTGAACAAAAATGGTGCGGAATAACCAACCTGTTCAGGCACGCAATTCTTACCTACATTATCAAATAGAATACAAAGCTATAAATATATAGAGCTAACCGCTAAAATTCACCGAATCGAGTCGTAAAAAGCAAGTAGAACAGTCTGCGTTAATCAATTTTGTGATCACACCATGCTTTCTACTCGTGTCTCGATTCAATGGCCACCAGAGCCTGCTGGTGAGGATACAAAGACGATAGTTATCACCACCCCAGACAACCATTTTGTTGATCTTAGAGCGTACATAGACCACTATCCGTATAGAAACCAAGGTTCAGAAGAATTTGAAAATGTATTTCAGTGGTGTTCGTGTGGTGTAGAGCGTCCAATTGCCAATTCTAGTAAAATTGAGTTTTGTCAAGAGATAAACTCAATTGCGATTTGGAAATCGATTCGTGCTAACGAGTCATTAGCACCACCAGAGCCGGATATTGGCGATTTTTCCTCTATTCCCAACAGTGAGGACCGTAAAGAAGTGGGAACTATGACCAATTCTGCTTCGGGAAAACGTCAACCATATGTTGAGATCTGGAGATCGCTAGACCCAAACGAAAATTCTCTTGAACACGAGGTGCGACAATCGTCCCACACGACAGTAAACAAAGTATTCACGCTAGTAGTGTCCTCAGCAGGGTACACTGGTAAGCTTGTCAGAGTGGGAAACTGGGCACAGGGGATTATTTACGATAAATCAAACAAGGAGAGGCCGTTACACGTTATTCAGAGTCATTTGAAGGGGAGCTGGAGTACATTACTTGCTTATGGAGCTATTGAATTATTCCCTGTATCGTTTGATGGCTGCATCAATGATACCGTGAGGATAAGTCATCTTGAATGGAAATGTATAGAGCAAATGGCGCAATAGACTTCTGTATCCGGAAGTCTACGTCCAAATCTGTGGAATTGTATAGATAAACAAGTTTTGATTTCAACTTGAATAAACCGTCGACTACATGGGAGCAGGAGCGTATGTAGCGGAGGAGTAGAGTATAGTTTCGTGCTGCTCTCGATTGTCTGTGTGCAATTGCAGAAATTTTAGTACTAACAATTAGGTTATTTATATTTGCCGTGGTATCCAACGTCGTAGGGTTATTTGCCCAGGTGTTTTTCACCATCATGTACAGTGATTTGGAGTCGGATTACATCAACCCAATTGAATTGTGCAACAAGTTGAATCCGTGTGTATTACCAGTAATTGGATTGCACACGTTCACCGCCTTGTTGTTTTTGGTGACGGGACACTGGTTTGTTTTCTTGTTGAACTTGCCATTATTGGCATACAATGTGAGATTGTACCTCAACAAGGAATACTTGTTGGATCCTACGGAAATTTTCAGAACGCTATCGAAACACAAGAAGGAGTCGTTTATCAAATTGGCAGTTCACTTCCTCTTCTTCTTCTACTACTTGTATAGAATGATTATGGCCTTGATCGAAGGGTCGTCGTAAATCTAGCTAGCAAGACGCTGATGGCCGTGGTGGGACGGCCGATCGCTTGAATACTGGTCGTTTGTCTATGTCGATTGTAGGGCATTCGGATGGTTATAGTGTCTCACAGAGCTGTATTTTAATTAACACACTATTTAAGAACGTGTAGAACGTGTCGTAGAAACAAATCAACAAGGAGCTGCAAGTGCGATAGACTCTACCAGTACTTCTCTGCCGTTGTCTACTGCCGTGGTTCTTGCCCACTTTTGGTTGTGGACCTTACACATGCACCAGGATTTGGCCATAGACTTCCGCAAACGGAAGTCTACCAAACACAGTGTCGGGTGAAATGCGATAAATTTTCGATACCAAACATCACACTAGACATCTTAGTAAACTATAGAGAAATGACCGGGGAAAGTTGGTACGTACCGGAGTGGCTCGGTTGCAGAATCGCGATCTGTGCATTGCATCTACTAACATGACAGGTTATTTATCTTTGCTGTCGTCACCAATGCTGTAAACTTGTTTTCTCAAGTGTTCTTCACTATTATGTATAGTGATTTGGAATGCGATTACATCAACCCTATTGAGTTGTGTAACAAATTGAACCCATGGTTCTTGCCAGAAGCCGCATTGCACGGATTTGTCACTGTTTTGTTCTTGTTAAATGGATTCTGGTTTCCATTCTTGTTGAACTTGCCATTACTTGCATACAACGTCAACAAGTTTGTGAAAAAGAACCAGTTGTTGGACGCTACCGAGATCTTCAGAACGTTGTCCAAGCACAAGAAGGAGTCGTTTATCAAGTTGGGATTCCATTTGTTGATGTTCTTCTTCTATTTGTACAGAATGATCATGGCCCTAATTGCTGAGGATAACTAAGATGGCATCTAGGTGCCGTCAAAGAAACTAGGATGGTTGTCTGTTGGCATGTAGTTTGCATTGTGTCTTGTTGTTGTATACGTGTAATAGATTTCCTTTTCAATTGCTTTTTGGTCGTTGTATTGGGGTCCTAGGTCAATTCCTGGTCTATGTCTGTAAGTTTCTCGTTTAGGCAACGTAATTTGGCGTAAACTCCCACTCCTGGGGCAATGGTCTTTGTCATTTCACGCAATTGCTGCTGTACAATGTCATTAATGTCGGTTTTACCCTCCATATTTTGTAGTTTCTGTAGTTCTCGTGATACGTTTTCAATTTGTTCATGTTGTTCGTTCACTTTACGATGACCATTTCTCACCGTATTGAGCTCCTGACCCACTCGGGTGTGGTCTTCTTGCAATTCAAATATTCGCTGTCTTACATTGTCTTTTTGTTTTTGCACTTGTTTGATTGTTTGCGTGATATCATTGATGCTGGTATACATGTCCAGCAACGCGTTCAAATGGTACAACATGTGGTTTTTAAAGTCGTTCTGAGCTGCGATTTCGTTGATGGTACTTGACCCTAAGAGGTGAGGATCAAAGTTTTGCACCAACGACTTTAGGACATCGATTGTGTTCACCTTGAAGGCTTTGTTGGAATTATTTGTGATTCGTTCAAGGTCGATTATTAATGGTTTTTGACGTTCTGTGGCCCTTGTTTTCGAAAGTGGAACAGGAGTCGATGCTCCCGATTGTTCTTGTGACTGGGACTGCGATTGTGACGGTGCTGGCGATGGGTTTAGGAGCTCCACCGATACGTTTCTCGGCCGAAGTTGTTTGGGAGTTGTCTTTGGAGGCTTGGGTTTCTTGTACTGCTCATTCCGTTTGATGACATTGGCCAGGATTCTTCGCAATCGACTATTTGGTGATTCCTGTTGCTCAGCTGTGTCTTTTGCATCTATTTCATTAAACGAGCTTTCTAATGACTTCAACAACCTCGAAGCAGATTTGGCATTGCTGGTTGATTTGGTACTACTTGCCAGTCTGGAGTTTCCTGTTTTGTTACTTGTGCGTTTTGTGGTCTTTTTGGAAGGTTTCGTCACGACTTTAGATTTGGGCTTGCCTGCCGAGTTTGGATGAAGAATCTCTAACGGCTCTCTGGAGGTATTTCGAGCGGTTTTGGACCTGGGCGGGGTTCGCAGCGCACTTCTCAGCCTGGTACTGGACGCCACACCACTTCGTGCTGGAGATTTATAGGCATTATCCTGAATTGCATCTGGGGTTGCAACCTTTTGTTTACCTGGGGACTCTTCTTGATTGTCAGAAATTGAGGTATCGATTGTGGAGTTTCGGGACCGGAAACGTGGAAGGTTTTCGATTTCTTCGGAATCTATGAGGGCAGATTGTAATTTGTTGATCAGTTTCATCTGTTTGGACGTAAGTGGTTTGTCAACAATGTAGAATGATTCCCGTTGAACATTCCGGTTCCTAGATGGTGTTAGTAGGGGAACAAACGACGAAAAAATTGCATTTTGTACGTACCCTGAACCTCTTGTTCGCGCCTGCTTTCGAAGCAAACGATCACTCGAAGACATTTGTGGGTTTAACGGTGTGTTTATGACGAAGTAAACTCATCTAGAGGAAAGTTTGTGTACGCGGCAGGGTGTTTACTAGACATTCGCGGTGCGCGCGGGAAATTACCGTTGGATGGGTTCATCGTGGCGCGAACGGTGGCCGACGCGCACGGCTGCCCAGGCAGGAAGTTACCACCGTCTCTGCCTACGCTCTGCTTTTGATAAACAGGCCATCACTGACTAGGTCTTGGGTAGATCGACTTGGTGCTGGGTTGGTTCATAGAGGTATATGAGAATCTCTGGTGTTTTCTCGCTAGTTTCGCTACATTTTTCACGTCAGCTTTCGTGATTTCCTACACTGTGATAATAGAAATTTTATATTAAATAATATACATAATTACTATCGACTAGACAAGTTCATCACGTTAGCACAACTAATCTATTGTTGAGAAAAGTGTTCTAACAAGATGTTTCTTTCGTCAGAGTCAGCACCCCAGTTGGTGACGACAACACAAGAAGCACCGACGACTTTTCTGGCGTTACCTTCTCTGTCTAATTGACATAAACCAGCCCATTCACCTAATAATTTGGCATCAGAGACCTTGATCAATGGGATCTTTTCTTCTGGTTCGTTACATAAAGCTTCAACCAACTTAATGATGGATTCTTCAGTAACAGAGTCACATAAGACACATAATTGGGCTTCTCTCTTGGATAAAGCTTTGGAGGCTTCTCTTAAACCTCTAGCTAAACCATCGTGGACTAAGGAGGTTCTTAAGACAACCTTTAAACAATCTTCAATGGAGATAGAGCCGGATTCTTGTTCAACGGCAACTTCTTCGACAACTTGTTCAACGTCAGACATTTTGTTATTATTTAGACTTCTTCGACAGGTAAATTCTGCTCAGTACTAAAAAAGAACTAAACCATCACCATTGTAACGAAAATTTTTCAGATAAACCTTTAGTGGGTTTTCGCTGGTGTGCAGATAGCACATTACATCCTACGCATCAATTCACGTGGATTTTCTATTTTAGGGTTTAAACCCTAACGATTTTGTGGCGTTATTTGGCTGCGAAAACTGGTGAACCAAGAGAGCACACGTATCGTTTAAGAGTTGTCAAGGTAAGGCTAGACTGTCTATATATTATGTTCCTGAAGTCTACTGTTTTCAAGAACCCGAGGTTTTGCAAAATTCTTTGTTTTTTGTGTAACCTCCACTGATCGTACACTTGTTCGTGTACTATTAAATTGTAATCTTATGCTTACAGTAAGGTTGTTTTACGTTACAAGACATGTTGTACTAGTTAGTTATGTATTTATTGTTCTATTAAATTGTGATGATTCTTTATTCCAATCGTAATTTCTTTGATATTTTGTTAGATTTTAGGATTAATCGTAAAAGTCTAAAATTGGTTGGATAGAAACAGAATTCCATACAAAACATGAACAACAACATTGTGCTACCAGCTATCCAACCAGCTGGGAACAACCATTAGTCAATTAAGTTATTGAAACTATTGTTGGAATCGTTTTGCATAGGATATAACCTAATTACAGTGTGCATAAAAATAATGTCTCGACTATGTATCGTTAATGCTTATCATAATCAACAGCATGTTTCTTTTCCACAATCTAACATTCTTTTGCATTGAAAAGGTAAACTCACTAAATGATTAGTTTATAAAAAACTGGTCACTTCAAAACCAAAAAGACTCAGGCTAAGTGTATTTCGAAGATGTGCTTTCCTTACAATTTTAAGAACTACTTCCATTATTAAGTTATGTATTAAACTGACGTGTGATATCAATCTCGCATGGGTTATTTAATGTTTATGTATAAGATACCAAACTGTGATTCAAGAATTAAATATCTGGTTTATTTAAGCAATTAGTAAATATCTCTTTCATTTCCGTATACAAACTTTTCCAAGGTATGGATTTTTTTAAGTTTTATGTGTGTATCATCTTCCGTAAATTAGTCTATAACTCCATCTCGTTTGCTCCAAATGGCTGGTGTCCATCATCATCACTATCGTCTTCAATCGCCATCTCAGTATCGGAATAAGCTGTAACTCCTCCGCCAATAACTCCTCCGTTGACTCCAGATGGCTTGTTATTTATAACTGATTGGGTTGATGCGGACGAATGGGTGGTTGCACCAGCATCCAAATCGTCATCTTCATCTTCGAAATCCACGTCGAAGAAATCTTCGTCTGTACCTGTGATTCTTTGGTATATCAATTTTGTTTCAGAGATTATTCCATCATATGAAACCTCAGAACTTGGCATATTTGTGAAAATAATATCATCAGTATCTGGAACACTCTTCAAAACTATATTGTTGATATCCTTATCTTCTTTAGCCTTGAATGTGGTTGACAAATCTGGATTTATAAATGTTTTCTGAACATATCCCAATTTACAAACTATATCCAACTTCATCTTAGGAACAAAACTTTGTAAGCTTTCACCCAATTTAAATGAATTGGCAATGATAGGTGTTCCTTGTTGACTAATTACAATTTCTTGATGTTCAAACATGTCATCTATGTCTGAATTTGATGTGGATTCACGTAAGATTGATTGTTCCATCTTTTCATAGGCTGCTTCCAAATCTGCTTTAGCACGGTTCAAATCTTGTTCAATTGAATGACTGAACCAAATTGATTGTCCCATTGGACAAACACCAGTACCTCCATTTTGGATCAACACTTGAACGGAATGGGTATTATTAGTTGGAAGAGATCCTGGTGGGAAAACAACTATTGTTGAAGACTCGTTTTCAGCCATCCATTCTTTACAATCATTACGAACCACAGTCGTCAATCTAGTCACGTTGTAAACTGGCAAACCAGACGAAATTTCCTGATAACTTGGTTTCAAGAATTTTGGAATTTGAGTTGGACTGATGACAACTTTTTCATTGATTCTTACTTGCGCTCCATCACTGAATTTGGCAATCTTTTTGACTGGGTCATAATCGACTAATTTTGTAGTTAATTTATAAGTTGTACCGGCAACAGCAGCTGATCTACAAAATCCTTGTGAAATTTCCCCTGGCCCACCGTATTTGGAAACCATTACTGGGAAATTTCCGTACACATCAAACGACACCAAAAACCGTTTTATTCTTGCTAAAGCCTCAGGAGTTTTGGTAGATGCCTTAACACAAAGACCAATCGAGTAGATGATTTCATTAACTTGGGGCAATTGCAAATTGAATTGGCTCTGTAAGAACTCTTCAATCGGGGTTTTTGAGTTTTCTGCTAAAACAGTTCTCTTGGATTCTTCGTTGTTATCTTGTAATACGAATTTTAAAAATTTCATCAAATATCGCTTGGTGTGCAAAGACAAAGACTTGTCCATGAAGATGTTTGATTTCATCGTCTGATTAGATAAGTTTTGTTGCTGGAAATCGTCGTTTTCAAAAGTATGGAATTGAGACAAAGATTGAAATTCAAGGTACTTGTAAACTCTGGACTTTAAAAGCAAACTCAACAAATCGGACTTACAAAACATGATCTTTGGAGAAATTTCAATACCATAATCCTTGGAATTGAACTTGTTTGTAGTTCTGCTTCCTGGAATGTAAATTTGTGCATCCTGGAAATGGGTGATTTTCCCCATATTGACTTCAAGAACCCATTTTTTTAATTGTTCTATAGTTAATGTCGAGGAAGAATCACCATAAAACGTATTGCTATCGACGTGCAACACGTTAGTACCGTTCCAGCTCAACGCAGCTGCAAGAATTGATTCCTGGAGACCAGTACCTAGGATCAAAACGTCGGATTCCTCCAACTTCAAAATCAAATCTTGGGGCTTTTCCAAACCAGCCAAGTGGGGGATTACTGGCGGAGTGTACGACATTGATGGTCTTCTTTCCGCCATGGATTTTCTTCTTTCAGTTTTTGGCATAATGAACAAACGTGGGGTACGGAAAAATCAATATCGACAGTTTAGTGGGGCAAAACTCACGGAAAAATTTATGATTGACAAAATCCGTCTCCTCTAGGTGAATATTATGCTGGGTGTACCGCTACAATAAGAGAACTAATGTCCAATTGGCTGGGGTACAGAAATAGTGGAGAAGGACCACAATCAAAAGGAGCCAGGGTCACGTAATATTTCAACACAAATCAACAAAAACTACTGAAACCCTCAATTTGTTCGAGACTTAGAAACTCAGCAACAAATTCAGAACACGTCGACGAGAAAACTAGTGATTCCTGGAAATGGGAGTAACTCGAGTAGCGAAACACGACAAAAACTCAATCACACGACAGATTAATAAGTCAACAAACCACAGTAAAAATTACAGCTGGCACGAGCAAGTTGTCACGACAGAACCGTACGAAAATGAATAGAAATAAATACTCGGAGCAAAAATTTTAAACCTCTAATACAATCATTTAAAAGTCTGAGAAAACTGAGAAAATTTTTTAGTTGCTTATGCACAACAATCTCGAGGACAAAAAAAAAAGACAATTCCGACACCGTGGTACTGCCGCCGTACCGTACTACCAACGGCGCGGGAATACCTCGCTGGCCATAGTAAACTCCGGAACCCGGTGCCACCACACCATACGGTAACCTCATGCGTTTTGAGTCATCAAATGACACACATTTGCGATGTACGCATGTTACCAGTCTGACAACAAAAATTGTCCCTAATATGCCATAACCAACGTCATTACTTACGTATCATAACCGACCTACAGCAACCCCATCTAGAATCAAACCACCACCAATTACCACTGTAGTACTAAAGCAGTTACCGTAGTAACCACCACAGTAACCCCACGTCAGATAACAGTGGTGGGTCCAGTGCTTCATTATATTTGCTGGCTACTTCTCGAACAATTCCTGTGCATCTTTATACATCAATGCCAACCGTCACGTCCGTGCAGCGTCATCTCCACCGCGACACCGTCCTACGTAGGGCACTTATCTCCACAGTTGTGTCCACATTGGTGTATGCCAGACACAGAAACCTATGCACTCTATAGTCAGTACCGACATTGTCAGATTCGGTATACAGACCAGACACTTTCAACCTCTAGTATTAAAGTGCTCTCCAGATCCTAGCCATTGTAGCTGCTAAGCTCCAGTACTCACACCAGAAAAACATAGTTCATCACCATCTCAAGGGGATGACAGACTGTGTGTTTATTGGCTAGAATTGAGTTACTGGTGCCTCCGCAAAATGCTTGGATATTTTATATGGGCACAATCTGGGCCTCACTTTTGAGTTTATCCGGTTCAGCTCCGCTTTTTCCCTGGAGCTCGTAAAAGGATTTGGACCCAAATCGACACCATCATCAACCTCCCTGCTGAGTTTGTGCCAGTACGCTTGCCCTTCTAAAATAGAGCTAACTCTTGGACCCTTCCGGCGCTACCATTTGATACTTCACTCCCCGGTTTGGTTATCGACCTGTTGGCGCTAAGTTCTGTCTAACTACAGGCCGTAATACACTCGCGGTAGACTTGAGCCCAACTCCGTCGTGTCTCCTGCGACTGTCGTGGTGTCGGCTGCAACTGAAATCGTATGGTCAATACCATATATGCAGTACACCAATCTTAACCGGTTTTTTGGAACCACTGCACCACGACGCTTACGCCATTTAGCCAGAGCGACCTGCCAGTAGCGTCCGTACCGACTTTGTATCGCAATTTTGGCGATTACAAACTGCCTTTTGTGCTACTAGAAATGGCTACGAAAAAGTGATGTAGATTCACGTGATGACATTTTGCGATAACTGGATCTTAAAAGATAAGAATGCACATCTAAACTCGAATATCGACAGAAATGACAGTAGCAGGCTCGCTTTTGTTGGCGTGGCAAGTTAAGGATAAGCCTTGTTTAGTCGTTGGCGGAGGAAATGTTGCGGTTTCTCGGATAGAGCACCTTTTAAGAGCTAATGGTAATATTACTGTTATCAGTGGTACTGGGAATGTTGATGTGGCCATTATTGCCTGGGCCAACGAGGGAAAGATAAAACTATTTCAACGAGACTTCCAAGTGTCGGATCTCACCATGTACCACACCAGTGTAGACGGGAGTGTTAATGGCCTAAAGCCTGAAAATATTACTGAAGACCACTACCGGGCCATTGACGACTTGGTGAGCCAGAGATTCGCCATAGTGTGTACGTGTATTGACGATTATGACTTATCGTTGAAGATCTACTACCAATGCAAGCTCCTACAGTTGCCAGTAAACATTGCTGATAAACCAAAGTACTGTGATTTCTACTTTGGAGCAATGTACAACAGAGACAATTTGCAGATCATGGTTTCGACCAACGGGAAATCACCCAGACTCTCCAAAGTTGTCAAGGACACTATTGCCAAGCAGTTTGACGATTTGGATTTGAACAAAGCTGTAGAGAACTTGGGGGCTCTTCGGTCTGGTTTGCGAGCCATTGTAACCAATGAAGACTTGGAGTCGATTGACGTCAGAATGAACTGGATTAAAGACTTGACGGACTTCTTCACTTTGAGACAGTGGAGTGAACTAGAATTGTCCCAAGAATCTGTGAATAATGTCCTCAAGTACTTCCCCAACTATCCTCCTAGAGACATTGAGGAATTCAAAAAAGTCTTGAGCCAAAACTGAAGTCAAGGAAAAGAAGTATCAGCTTTAAGCAGGATACGATGTGCTTGATTTATAGGTGTTCAACGAGGTTAGCACTAGACGGCCCTAAAATCGAAATCCATATGGTTTATAATATTATAGATAGTTCATTAAATATACAGTTCTAAACACTATCTTTAAAGCTTCACGTTCTTCAAGTCGATGTCTTCATGAACAAACACCTTGTTTCCTCCAGCACCAACGTACTCACTGGCAATGTGCCCATTTCCTCTCAATTGGTACTGGTAACTCATTAACCCTTCCAACCCAACTGGACCACGAGCATGGATTTTGTTGGTACTAATACCGACTTCAGTACCAAAGCCGTATCTGAAACCATCAGCAAATCTAGTAGAACAGTTCCAGTAAACACCAGCAGAATCGATTCCCTGCAAGAACTTCTTTGCTGTTGGTTCGTCTTCGGTGATGATACATTCAGTGTGCTTGGAAGAGTGTGCGTTAATATGGGCAATCGCTTCATCGACATTACCGATTAAAGTAACGGAAATGTCAAACGACAAGTACTCCTTATCAAACGAGTCTTCTTGTGCTGGCTTGACAAATTCTTGGTCCAAGTCTTTTGTGAATGGAACCACATCTGGCGTGACGTGAACTGTGACGTTGGCATCTACTAAGCTCGATAAGATCTTGCAAATCTTGTCTTGCGAGATGGACTTGTTGATTAACAACTGCTCCACGGCATTACATCCAGCAGGGTAATTCGTTTTCGAGTCAACAACCACTTTGACCGCTTTTTCGACGTCAAAAGTGTCGTCAATATAAATCGAACAGATACCATCAGCATGGCCCAAAACAGGAATCTTTGTGTTTGACTTGATGTTTCTAACCAACTCGTTCGAACCTCTTGGGATAACCAAATCAATGTATTTGTCTTGCAGCAATAAATCAGAAACGTCTTGTCTTGATTGGATCAACTGAATGGCAGCTTTTGGAACTGGAGTTTCATTTTGCAATACATGGTTAATGATATCACTCATAGCTTTGAAGGTTTGATAGGACTCTTTACCACCTTTTAAAATAGCACAGTTCCCAGATTTGATGGCCAATGCTGTGATATTGGCAATAACTTCAGGTCTAGCTTCAAAAATAATCAATAATACCCCAATTGGTGATGTGACCCGATATAAGTTAAGATCGTTATCTAACTTTTTAGCCAAAGTAACTTTTCCCACAGGATCTTCCAAATTTGCTACATCTAGGATACCTTGAAGCATGGACTCAAACTTGCCTTTTGTGCTCAAGTCTAGTCTTTTGATCAACGATGGGGAAAGGTTTTGGTAAATGGCGTTTTTCATGTCGATTGCATTTGCACTTAATATTTCATCTTTACGAAGTTTCAAACCATCGTAGATTTTCTGTAATGCTCCTGATCTTTCATCGTTGGTAAGAGTTTTCAACACTCCAAACGCACTGTTGGCGTCCTTTGCAATAATCTCTCCGCTCATTTGGTGGTGGTGGTGATGGTGATTCAATCTGAGTCATAAATGTGTAAAGATATGTGAAGGACGAGTGGGTGTGTGGAGGAATGGTACAGTGCGTAGTGCGAGAGTGCGCGGGCACGGTGGTGGAAACTAGCACGACAGTGGACGTGGTGGCCGTGCTACGTCTGACACTAGGCCGGGTGGTGGAAGCTGCAGGAACCAGTGTCAATGGTTGCAATGTCCAAAGCAGACAGCACCAGCAGTGTCTTGAAAGCAGACAACACCAGTTGTATTCAGACCCGCCCAAACTTTGCCAGGTATATTGTTGATTTTGGTTCCATTAGATTCAACCAGGTTGCTCTACTGAGAAGCAGTCTTTTTCTCAGTCTGGGAATAGTCGATTCTTCACTCGTTGTTTCTTCTTGTTGTGGATCAAGAGTGTACTGCAACATGAGCTTTGTTACTTGTGTGTACTTGAAACCAGCGGTTTGAGAACCACATGTGCGACTAGCAGAATATTGCGTACCCGAGGATTAGCGAAAGCACACCCTGCGCTTGGTTGCATTTGGCAAACCTCACAAAACAAGAAAGGCGCATGCGAACTAATAGTAGAGAAGGACATACACCTACATCATTTGTGCAGACACGGCACTGAAAACAAATACAGAATCAGTGACCTGTTGTTGTGACAGTTGTGACGGTGAGATACACCTGTAGGCCCACCATTCTTCCGGAAAATCGGTACTAGTTCTACCCGCACAGTTTGCAACCTCACTAAAATGGAGCCCCACCAAGTAGTACGTAACAGACATACAAAAAACCTACAAATCGTCATCCTAAATTTCCACCATGAAGGACTGTTTACCGGCAGCACTGGACAGAAAATACATTTTCTGTCACGGATGTCTGGCTCGATCGACACAACTTCCTACCGCGCCCCAGCCCCCATCCCAACCGTCTTACTTTGACACGGCCCCATAAACAAAACTACACTCTAAACACTTTCTCTTTTACATTATCAAGTTCACTTTAACTACAACAATCCACTACTACAATCGCATTGTTGTCGCGACCGTAGTAAAACCTGATCTTTACTTCGTAACTGAAACATTTCTCGTGGTTTATTTATACTGCCTGTATGTTAAAAAAAGTTACCACAACATATATGCGATATTGATTTTACCATTTTAAATCATCATCACCAAATGTCATCGTCCCGGGATAAAAGTGGCGAAAACCCGTTCCAGGACTCCAACAATCTAATTGACTTGGATTTGGACTTGACAGGTCACATCCCTGGTAATAGTCCTTACAGCCACGTACCAGATTACACTATTGATGATTCCCATGTATATACTCACGGCAGGGTAGGCAATGCCCTGGACCCTTTTGACGATAATTTCATCATTGACGACGATGAAGATATGGATGACGTTGTAAACATCTCCCACGACTCGGGCCATCGTCGTCAAGTTCCGTTGTTGAACACAGCCAATCCTGCTCCACGTCCTCGTTCAAGGTTTTTTGCTTCGAAATACGACAATCAGGAGGGCTACGTCGACATGAGCAATCCATTTAACGATCCAATACACACCCAGGAAAAGAGTAGTACGTCGTCAGACTTCGATATAAGAAAGATATTTGGTAACATCAAAGCGAAGTTTTCTAATAAACCAAATGACATTGATTCCACACAAAGATTGGGTCCAAGGCACATTCACATCATGAACCACGATTTGAATTCATCATTCAAATATTACGGTAATTACATTTCTACTACAAAATATAACTTTGCTACGTTCTTGCCGAAATTCTTATTTGAGCAGTTCAGTAAATATGCGAATTTGTTCTTCTTGATCACATCAGCAATTCAGCAAGTGCCGAATGTTTCACCCACTAATCGATACACCACTGTTGGTACATTGATTGTGGTGTTGACGGTGTCTGCAATTAAGGAAATCATGGAAGATCTTAAAAGAGCTGCTGCTGATAGAGAGTTGAATAATACAAAAGTGCATGTTTTGGATCCCACTTCGGGTACTTTCCATCTCAAAAAGTGGATTAATGTTCACGTTGGTGACATTGTCAAAGTCATGAACGAAGAAGCTTTTCCCGCAGATTTGATTTTGCTTGGTTCTTCAGAACCAGAAGGGTTATGTTACATCGAAACAGCAAATTTGGATGGAGAAACCAACTTGAAAATTAAACAATCAAAGCCAGAAACATCACATTTAGTGAACCCACGAGATTTGGTCAATGAATTAGCTAACTCTGAAATCTTATCTGAGCAACCAAACTCGTCGTTATACACCTACGAAGGTAACTTGAAAAACTTTGGAGGTATTAATCAAATTTCGTTGACTCCTGAACAATTACTTCTAAGAGGTGCAAATTTAAGAAACACTCAATGGGTTCACGGTGTTGTTATTTTCACTGGTCACGAAACCAAATTGATGAGAAACGCAACTGCAACTCCAATCAAAAGAACAGATGTTGAAAGAATTATCAACTTACAAATCATTGCATTATTTTTTATTTTAATTGTCTTGTGTTTGGTATCTTCACTTGGAAATGTTATCAAAATCTCCGTTGACAGTGATAATCTTGGCTACTTATATCTTGCTAATGTCAACAAGGCTAAATTGTTCTTTAAAGATATCCTTACATATTGGATTTTGTTTTCTAATTTGGTGCCCATCTCGTTGTTTGTTACTGTCGAGCTTATTAAGTACTACCAGGCATACATGATTGGAAGTGATCTTGACATGTACTACGAGGAAACCGACACACCAACCGGGGTTCGGACTTCTTCTCTTGTTGAAGAGTTGGGTCAAATTGACTACATCTTCAGTGATAAAACCGGTACCTTAACTAGAAATATTATGGAGTATAAAGCATGTACAATTGGTGGTAGATGTTATACTGAAGAAATTCCAGAAGATGGCCATCCACAACAAATTGATGGAATTGAAATTGGATTCCACACTTATGAAGAAATGCGTCGTGACTTGGCCGATACTTCCACTCAACAATCTGCCATTATTAACGAATTCTTTACGTTGTTGAGTACTTGCCATACCGTCATTCCAGAAGTAAACGATGTTACGGGTGAAATTAAATATCAAGCAGCATCACCAGATGAAGGTGCTTTGGTACAAGGTGCAGCTGATTTAGGATACAAGTTCACCATTCGTAAACCTAAGGGAGTGACTATTGAAAATACCTTAACAGGATTAAGTTCTGAGTATGAATTACTTAACATTTGTGAATTCAACTCTACTAGAAAGAGAATGTCAGCAATCTTTAGATGTCCAGATGGAATGATTAGACTATTCTGCAAAGGTGCTGATACTGTGATCTTGGAAAGGTTATCACAAGACGAAGTCCAACCATTTGTGGATGCAACGTTAAGACACTTGGAGGACTTTGCGGCCGAAGGGTTGAGAACATTGTGTATTGCTTCGAGAATTATTTCTGAGGAAGAATACAAGACTTGGGCAGCACAATATTATGAGGCATCGACATCTATGGAAGATAGAAGTGAAAAGTTAGACGCAGTAGCTGAATTGATTGAGGTTGATTTGTTCTTACTAGGTGCAACTGCAATTGAAGACAAATTACAAGACGGTGTTCCTGAAACAATCCAAACATTACAGGAAGCAGGTATCAAGATCTGGGTTTTAACTGGTGATAGACAAGAAACAGCCATCAATATCGGTATGTCGTGCAAACTTTTGAGTGAAGACATGAACTTGTTGATTGTTAACGAAGAAACGAAAAACGACACACGGTTAAACCTTCAAGAGAAATTGAACGCAATCCATGAACATCAAGGAGAAATGGATGATGCCTCGTTTGATTCTTCGTTAGCATTGATTATAGACGGTCATTCTTTAGCATTTGCACTTGAGGAAGAGTTAGAAGATTTATTCATAGAGTTGGGTTCATACTGTAAGGCCGTGGTGTGTTGCCGTGTTTCTCCATTACAAAAGGCTCTTGTTGTCAAGATGGTGAAGAGGAAGAAGAAAGGATCATTATTATTAGCCATTGGTGATGGTGCTAACGACGTTTCCATGATTCAAGCTGCTCATGTTGGTGTTGGTATTAGTGGTTTAGAAGGGATGCAAGCTGCTAGAAGTGCCGATGTCTCCATTGGACAATTCAGGTTCTTGAAAAAGTTGTTGTTGGTTCATGGTGCCTGGTCGTATCAGCGTATTTCCACCGCCATCTTGTATTCGTTCTACAAGAATATCGCATTATATATGACACAGTTTTGGTTTGTTTTTGCAAACTGTTTCTCTGGGCAATCCATTGCAGAGTCATGGACATTAACGTTCTATAACGTTCTTTTCACGGTGTTACCACCATTTGTTATGGGAGTTTTTGACCAGTTTGTCAGTGCTAGATTATTAGACAGGTACCCACAACTTTACCAGCTAGGCCAAAAAAGACGTTTTTTCAACGTCAGCATCTTCTGGGGATGGCTTGTGAATGGGTTCTACCATTCGGGAGTAATCTTCTTGTGTTCATTCTTCATTTACCGTAACATGAACACATTATCCAGTGGTTTGTTAGCAAACAACTGGTCATGGGGTGTTGCTGTCTACACCACCAGTTCTTTGACAGTATTAGGGAAAGCTGCCTTGGTGGTGACGATGTGGACCAAATTCACCGTCATAGCCATTCCTGGGTCGTTCTTGCTCTGGTTGTGCTGGTTCCCTATCTACGCAACAGTTGCACCAAAGATAAACGTTTCCAAAGAATACGTGGGTGTACTTCGGGCCACCTACCCATCGTTGACATTCTGGGCCATGGTATTTGGAGTGGCTGTCTTGTGTCTCTTGCGAGACTTTGCCTGGAAGTTTTTCAAGCGGACAGTTACACCTGAAAGCTACCACATGGTGCAAGAAATACAAAAATACAACATCCAGGACCACAGACCAAGAATGGAGCAGTTCCAGAAAGCCATCAGAAAAGTCAGACAAGTACAAAGAATCAAAAAACAAAGAGGGTTTGCCTTCTCTCAGGCAGATAACCAAGACCAAGAGAAGCTACTTCGATTATACGATACCACAAAAAAACGGGGAGTTTTTGGAGAATTGCAAGAAACATCCCAATAACATTCCGCACATCATATTTCTGTTAATATCAGCATAGATAGCCATAAAATGTTCATATAATGTCTATACTAATTGTACTGTTTATCGTGTAGTGTTTGTATGTTCTCTACAGGACAAAATGTTCTGAAAAATTGAAATCACGATGAAGAGATAATTTATCCAAGCATCATGGCTGACGAGAAACCCAATGCGAGTGAGCCTGCGGCCGCCAAATCTTCATCTGTGAAGCCAGCAGAGACAGCACCAGCTGCCACCGAAGGAAAAAAGCTCACTAACAAAGAACTTAAAGAGTTGAAAAAGTTAGAGAAGGCAGCAAAGAGAGCAGCCCAGAAGACAGCCATTGGAATAACACCAGAACAACAGAAACAATTGGCTCAACAGAAGATTGATAAGAACAAGAAGGCTGCAACAAACACCCAAATGAAGAAACAGTTGGAAGATACCGTGATAAAGGAGGTCAAGAAGATCCCATCCATGTTTAGTCATTTGGAAACAAGGGAGCAAAGAAACGCATCTTCGCCCACGATTTCGCACATTGTCCACCCAGCAATCCTTACGTTGTCGTTGAAGTACTCTGCCTACAAAATTGTCGGATCGACCACGAGATTGAGGGCCATGCTACAGGCATTCAAGCTAGTCATCGCAGACTACAAGACTCCGGAAAATACCACGTTGACAAGAAACTTGACGGGCCATTTGTCGCACCAGATTGAGTACTTGACATCGGCACGGCCATTATCTGTGTCGATGGGTAATGCCATCAGATGGTTGAAGCAAGAAATCTCCCACATCTCCATTGATACCTCGGAGCAACAAGCCAAGGATATCTTGTGCGCACGAATTGACGACTTTATCAAGGAGAAAATCGACTTATCCGACCAGTTGATCGTTGAAAATGCGTCGCAACACATTGTAGATGGCTCTACGATCTTGACATTTGGCCATTCACAAGTGTTGGAAGAATTGTTCAAATACTGTGTTATCCACCAAGATAAGAAATTTAACTTGATTATTGTCGATTCCAGACCGTTGTTCGAGGGTAAAAAGTTACTCAACAACTTGATTAATACTGATTACACCTCCAGTAAACAAGACCATGATTCCGAGGTGGAATCAATCACCAGTGCCAGAAGCACAGAACCTCACCCTATCACCACCAACAACTTGAAGATGACATACGTGTTGATCAGTTCGTTAACGTCTACTGTGCTCGAAGACGTCGACTGTGTATTTTTAGGAGCCCATGCCATGTTGTCCAACGGACGTCTTTACTCGCGTGTTGGTACAGCCTTAATTGCCATGATGGCTCACACGAGAAACATTCCTGTGTTGACGTGCTGTGAATCGGTGAAGTTCTCAGATAAAGTCCAACTAGACTCGGTTACTACCAATGAACTTGCTGACCCTGACGATCTTGTTCAGGATATCCATTCCAAAAACCCTCCTCACAAAAAGTCTTCTGCTTTAGAGCAATTCATCAAGCAGTTTGAAGACGAAAACAAACCTCCAGAAAAGCCTAAGTCAAAGCAGCAATCCAAGAAGGATAAAGAAGCGGAAGAAGTACCAGAAAACCCAAAGGCACCATTGCAAAACTGGAAGAAAATCGACAAATTGAACATCTTGAACATCATGTACGACTTGACACCACCAGAGTACATTAAGAAGGTCATCACCGAGTTGGGTGCGTTACCTCCATCGTCGGTGCCAGTTATCTTGCGTGAATACAAGAACACATAGGCTGTACATATACCAATAGACCAATTAAGCACGAAACAAAGCATGAAAGTGCACCAAGTAGCCGGTAATAACACTCCCACGCTTTGTAAGTAGTTCAATACCCACAACAGCCTAGTGTTGGGGCCCTTTAAAACCTTGTTTCACAAGAACCTCATGGAACCTCAGCGAGATGTCAAACGCACCACGGCGCCTACCACCGCGTCGACGTAGTCTACCGTGTAAACTGGCCCTAACTTCAAAACCTTCATCAGCGCTACCACATCATCCAAATCAGCATACACATTTGTATCATATACCAGACCAGTGTTAGTATAAATATTTAGCAGCCGTCTTTTGCCACCAACTTCCAATCTATTTCTTCACAAAAATGGCGGAAGCGGAGTTAGCTTTGGTCAACAAGGTCGATCTCCGTATTGCTTTAGCGTCAGACGACAAACAATTCGAAAGTTCCATCAACTTGTATTTGGCACCGATCTTGTTGAAGCTTGCCAGTCCACATGGAGAAGTACGGAAAGCAGTATTAAAAATCATCCAAAATGTCATTCCGAGAATCACCGCTGCTTCGTCAATTAAGCTTCCGGTGGAAGCTTTGTTAAAACAAGTCAAAAACCCTAATGTTCCTCCTACAGCAGACTCTTCGTCAGTACGATTGTACTCGTTATTGTTTGTATCTCGAGGAATTGATAGGCTCAGCACCACAGAAAAGTGTCAATTGGTGCCTACCGTGATCGAAGATATCAGTTCGTATTCATCTGATGTCTCAGCAAGGTTATTTAATGTATTTTGTAAGTTAATTCAAGTCTGGACTGCCCCAGAAAAAGACTCTCCACAGTACAATGATATGAGACGGTTTCTTCAGTTTGATAAATATCCTGCCAGTGAAGGGTTTTTGGCGAGGAAATTCAGCCAATTTTTCATGTTACAGCCTAATTCAACTGCTACAGTAGTAGAATATCCCGGCCTTAGCCTGGACGATGTGGCATTTTTCACCACCAAGGCTGGGGTGACATACAAGACGCAACAAGAGATTTTCGATGTAAAGGTGAAATTGCTTGAATTCTTGAAGGCAGGATTTGACGATTCTTGCTTGTGGGAACCACTACTTGTTGCGTCAGTAGACTCTTCCTCAGCTATAAATGATAATGCAGAAATGTCCTTTAAGAAGTTAAATATCAATGTTGACGACGAGCTGGTGATGAACCGCCTAGTTTTGATGTATATTGGATCAGATGGTGTCCCACCTGTCAAATCTACACTTCAGGAGAAGATTGTTCTGTTGTTGTTGAAGAGCACAAGCATTGCTTCTCACAGCGAATTTGAAAATCTTATTGGTGTGGGATTATCGTCTGATTACTCGAAATTGAAATCCACAACGTTACAGTTGTTGAAAGTAGTCAGTAAGGAAAATGAAAAGTCAAAAGCCGCATTAGGTGAATACAGCACCAACATTATTTCCCAATTGAAAGAAAATATCGTGAACGATGGCTGGCCAAAATTAACAGCACAGTCAGCTGCAACCACAGCTCAAAGACTGTTACAATATGAAGCTTTCGGAAACATCTTGAAACTTAGCCCTGAATTGTTTTTGAATGACTTGACATACATCAGGTTTTTATTTGATTCCCTTGAGGGAGAAGCGATTGACTTTAGATCAATCATTCAGGATATTTTATCCAGCTTCACGGTACATTTACCACAGTTGTCAACAAATGCGAAGCTGGAATTAAAAGAAATTATCAAGAGATATCTTGTGACAAATACAATTGAAAGTTCCAACATTGACTCTTGTAGATACATTGCTGTTAAGTTCAATAATGCAACATATGGGTTTCATGATGCAGAGGCGAGATATCTAAGTCTTTTGGCTACTTCCAAGGAGAATAAGTCAGATACCATTGAGGAAGCAAACAAAGGGTTACATCCTTATTGGTTTAATATTCTCCAATCATCTAATACTAATGAGTTCAAATCGACTCCTGAACTACTTGGAGAGAAGTCACTGGTTACGTTTCCTTCATTTTCAGATTTTGTTACCATTTTAAATTCCGAAATTCAGAAGTTGAAAGATACAGAGGGTGCAGTGATTTTCAAAGTCTTAAGCAGAGCAATTGAGTTTGGATTTCAGGTGCTTACTATGGAGTCAGTTCAAAAAAGAACGACAGTTATTGTTACAGACGAAGATTGGTCAGTACGGCTTTCAAAATCGGTTGAACTGGATAAAACGGTGCGTGAATTGCTTATTTCACGGATTAAAGCACTAGCAGATTTTGATGTTGATATGGAAAGCGATTCAACCAACAAAAACCCATTATTTGAATTTTTGCTAATCATTCTAGATGCCATTAGTGGGCACTTTAGCAACATTGATTCCAACATTGGTTACACAGAAATATTTTCGAGGGTTGTTTCCATGTCACCATCAAGTATTATTGGAAAGTTAACAAGTGAAAAACTGACTTTACTAGGTTTGTTGAGAGGTAGGCTATTAAATGACGCTTCGATTTACCAGATTAGTAAAGCCACAGGAATAATATTAAGTCATCCTGATGTGGACGACACTACAATTGAGACTATAATGCAAGAATTGTCACTCAAAGATTCTCCAAAGTATTTGTTGAAGGGTAGAATATTAGTTACAAGTTTCTTAATTTCTCGGTTGTACCTTCGCAAACGTATTTCAACTATATCTATCCTAAAATTGAAGGATTATTGTGATGAGCTCTTGAACTTCATTGAAGATTCGAACTATTATCAAACAGTTTTAGATGCAGTTTCTCAGCTATCAATTTTTGGAGTCTTTGGACCAGTATTGAACAATGAACTTGAGTCATACGTTCTCAAACTCATTTCAATTATCAAACCAAATGTTAAAAAATGTGACGAGAAATCAATTATAGCATTTGCTTGTTTATCATTAAGTATTGGAAAGAATTCAGATTCAGTAGTGGACAAAAAGGACTTTGAAAACACTATTTATGATACGCATATCTCCAAACAAATTGAATTTACGTTTACAAGTGGTGAGGCTTTGCTGATTTTGGTAGCAGGTTGGCAAGCAAAAAATTTACAAAGGGAGTTAGACATTCAAGGAGAATCCGTTGAATATATACATTCGGATAGTTCAAGATTGAAAGCTGTCTTAGAACATGTCTTAGAATGTTGTCTGAATACGAAACCTTCTTTACGAAAAGCTGGTTGTATTTGGTTATTGTCATTAGTCCAGTTTTGTGGTGAATTCCAAGAAGTTAAGGAAAAGGCACCCCAAATCCACATTGCATTCCTTAGATTTCTTTCTGATAGAGATGAGTTGGTTCAAGAATCAGCTTCTAGAGGTTTGAGTATGGTTTACGAAATGGGTGATGTAGAATTGAAAGATAATTTGGTAAGAAGTTTGTTAAAATCATTTACAGATTCCAATTCAACTCAAAAACTTTCTTCTGGTTCTGTTGATCAAGAAACGGAATTGTTCGATAAGGAATATTTGAAAACAAATGATGGATCGGTTTCTACCTATAGGGACGTTTTGAATTTAGCTACTGATGTGGGTGATCCAAGTTTAGTGTATAAATTTATGTCGTTGGCTAAATCATCTGCGTTGTGGTCGTCTAGAAAGGGTATTGCATTCGGTTTGGGATCAATTTTATCGAAGTCTTCGTTAGACCTGCTTTTGTTAAACAACAAAACTTTGGCAGATAAATTAATCCCAAAACTTTATCGCTATAAATATGATCCAAATACGTCAGTACAACAGTCGATGAATGTTATCTGGAACACATTGATTAAAGATACTCCAACTACTGTACGGGAAAATTTCAAAACCATCTTACAAGAGTTGTTGAAATCTATGGGAAATAAAGAATGGAGAACAAGAGAAGCTAGTGCTGCTGCCCTTAGAGACCTTTTGCAAATGGTCCCATTGTCATCATATGAAGATAAATTAGAAGACATTTGGAATATGAGTTTCAGAGTCTTGGATGATATCAAAGAAAGTGTTCGTAAAGAGGGAACAAAGTTGACCAAATCATTAACGGTGACATTACTAAGATCTATTGATACGAAACATGGAGGTTCTAAAGCAAATTCCAAAGAAGTTTTAGATCATTTGATTCCACTCTTTTTAGGGCACAAAGGGTTATTAAGTGACTCAGAAGACGTTAAAAATTTTGCTTTGAAAACTATTCTTGACATATGCAAAATTGGAAACGATTCTATAAGACCATTTGTTCCTAAACTAGTTGATAATTTTATCAATTTAATGTCTACTTTGGAACCTGATGTCATAAATTACTTGATATTGAATGCAGATAAATATAATTTGCAGCATAATGACATTGATGCTAAGAGATTGCGTAGCATTGGCCAGTCACCAATGATGGATGCAATCGAAAAGCTTTTGGACTTACTAGACGATAACATTATGGATGATTTCATATCAAAGTTGCAATCTTCAATAAAAAGGTCAGTTGGCTTACCATCGAAAGTTTGTGGCTCCAGGGTTTTAGTGACGTTAATTACAAAGCATTATGAGTTAACTAAACCATACGGAGATAAATTGTTGAAAATTGCCATACTGCAAATAAAGGACAAGAATTCAACAGTGGCATCATCGTATGCAAGTGCTGCTGGATATTTGTGTCGAATTGCTTCCATTAGTTCAGTAGTTAATTATTCGGAGTACATCAACAAATTATATTTTGAAAGTGAGGATGAAAAAGGAAGAGAGTTGGCAGCGATTGCTAGCGAAAATGTGGCCAGATATTCAGGTGATAAATTTGAGTTGGTTGCGAGTGCATTTATACCATTGGCTTTCATAGGGAAATATGATGACAATAAAGTGATCAAGACCAATTTTGAGAGAGAATGGATTGAAAACACAAGTGGAAACAACAACTCCATCAAGTTGTACTTACAAGAGATTCAAGACTATTTTAAAAAATACATTGACTCCAGTAAGTTCGAAATTAGAAGAACTCTAGGAAGATCCATTTCCAGTTTATCTAGTTTAATTGATGACTTGAATCAATTGTCTGAAGACTCTATCAATGGAATTCTCCAATTGCTACTCGAAGCAAATAAAGGAAAATCATGGGATGGTAAGGAGACTGTTATGGAAGCACTTGTCACCTTCTCCGTAAAGGCAAAAACATACATCGATGCAAATTGTGAATTGCGTGAGACAATTGATCGTGCTGTACTCGTTGAATCTAGACGAAGGAATAAGGAATATCAAAAACATGCTGTAAAGTTATTAGGGAAGTATCTTCATGTATTTCCTGATGACAAACTAGTCGAAACTTACATTGACATTATGACAAAGGTATTGCAGGATAAATCCTATCGTATGCGCGATAACATGGATTCAGATGATTCCGATGATGATGATCCAATGGATGTTGATTCTGATATGAAACTCACACCCAAACAAAATTTAGAATTGGAGGAATTAAAGATTACGTTCTTAGACAATTTAGCTACGTCATTTTATGTTACTAATCAGACTGTCAACTCAGAATTTTTCAAGTTCATATTGGAACAATATTTGAACGCTTTCCATTCCAAGGTAATTACTACAACATGGAGAACAAAAATTGCGATCAATGATGCAATGAGCTCAATTTTAAAGACAATTTTCGAAAAGAAATGCTTACTATCGAGAACACAAAGTTCACAATTGTTTGATAATTGGAAACAATTGAAGGAACAATGTTCAGATACCCAAAATATAGAGAAAGTGAAAATCCTGTTCATTAGATTTTCACAAAATCTTTTGACATACTACCGTGAAATTGACGAGGTTGATAAAACTGCTACAATAGTCGACTCGTTGAAAGATTTTGAAGCTGGCGAAACTTCAAATATAATTAAAACAGAAATTAGAGTGATTCTTAATGATTCATAGAGCAATACAGGCAGTACTATATAAGAAAATTTTATACTACATCTACTATTATACTTAAAGAGGAAGTGTATTCACTATTTAATTAAATATACTTCACTTAGACTCGACAATTTCGCTTGATTACACTCTTTAAAATAAAAAAATATTTAGAATCCACCTCTTAATCTAAGAACTAAGTGCAAAGTAGATTCCTTTTGAATATTGTAATCAGAAAGAGTTCTACCGTCTTCTAATTGCTTACCGGCAAAAATCAAACGTTGTTGATCTGGTGGAATACCTTCCTTGTCTTGAATCTTGGACTTAACGTTATCAATAGTGTCAGAAGATTCAACTTCCAAAGTAATGGTCTTACCGGTTAAAGTTTTAACGAAAATTTGCATACCACCTCTTAATCTTAAAACCAAATGTAAAGTGGATTCCTTTTGAATATTGTAATCGGATAAAGTTCTACCGTCTTCTAATTGCTTACCGGCGAAAATCAAACGTTGTTGATCTGGTGGAATACCTTCCTTATCTTGAATTTTGGATTTGACATTATCAATAGTGTCAGAAGATTCGACTTCTAAAGTGATAGTTTTACCAGTCAAAGTTTTAACGAAAATTTGCATACCACCTCTTAATCTTAAAACCAAATGTAAAGTGGATTCCTTTTGAATATTGTAATCAGAAAGAGTTCTACCGTCTTCTAATTGCTTACCGGCGAAAATCAAACGTTGTTGGTCTGGTGGAATACCTTCCTTATCTTGAATCTTAGACTTAACGTTGTCAATAGTGTCAGAAGATTCGACTTCCAAAGTAATGGTCTTACCGGTTAAAGTTTTGACGAAAATTTGCATTGTTAATTAAATTTATATAGTAATAGTTATAATAAAAAGTGTTTGTGTTCTGGTGGCAATTTCTGAGGGTATTTATACTGCTGGCTCGCCCCCTATTTCTTGGAATTGCTTTTTTTTAAAGTCACGCACTATCTCCATGTGACCTGGCACGTGGTTTTTTCAGCCGGGCATTTGTAAACATTAACTTTAGTAATACGAATGATTGAGGAATCGGCCAAGTTGGTACTATTGGGTGATTACACATAGTGTCACCACTTCAGAGATTATACAAACAGGTCCGATGTACCACATTTTGATTTTAGACTAAAACCTTGTCTGTTGAACCGGAGTTTCTTTACATATCTTTTCATGTACGCGATGCGTCAGAATGACTGAGGCATTTTTATTTTTGATAATTTTTCATTGTACTAGCCGTATCAGGGAAGAGCATAGTGGTTATGGATGTGGTTGGGTTTTTCATACGTTTGTAAGCATTGAACCAGTCTTGAAGCATCAATAAAACATTTAACGTGGGTTATATCAAGTGGTACTTACCGGAAAATAAATATACCCCGAAAAATGGGATAGAATATTTTCCACTGCAATCTTTCTCTTTGTTGTTGACCCCATTTTGTCCCAAACGCTAAGTTTTGCTATCAGTTACTGCATTGAAACTGATCCCATCGTACTCCTATTTTGTATATACGCCTCTTTGTAATTAGAAACATGTAATGGTTTTAAATAGGAGCAAGAATTTCTTTTCCTGAATACGGGCTCTTACGCTCCAACGTAAATGTTTGTCGTATATTAAATAATTGTCGTACATTAAAAGCTAGTTGTAGTCTATTAGATTCCTGTTTTAACGAGAGATGATTGTAAAAATGGATTATTGGAATGAGTGCTGCTTTCTTCAGCCAACGTTTTTAGGGGACGCTGGGAGTATCTCATTATGTCAATAGACTTTGATGTTCTTTTCATTTCAACAGCAATTTCCGGTTCGCGTGATAATTCAATGGATGTTCGTTTAATGCCGGGAGAATTCATGTCGTTTCGGTATCTATGGATGTCGCTTTTGTATTTTCTCATTTCCTCCTCATTCTGACATAACTGAATAATTCTCTTTGCCTTCTTCACCACGGTTTCAGGGTATATAGAGTGCTGTATGTTGTTGAAAACTTCAAAAGATGACATGTTTCGTTTGACCCAGTTTGTGAACTCAATTGACCCATTTTGTAGTAGATATAGAATCAATGTCAATGTTTTTGTAATGGATACAACGTATTTTTCCGAGTTCTTAGATAATTTCGTAGCCAAGATTGTCGTTATTATCTCTAGTCTTTCTCTGTTGTATGTATAAATGGATATTTCAACCAACTCTTCATTTGTGGGACCGATTCCTTCATTTGATGTGGCTAAAACATTAGTATAAAATTAAAATCTATGGTGAGCATGCAAGTACCTGCGAGATTACGCACTGCCATAAAATAGGCGAACTTTAATCCAACTCATAAAGCAAAGAATTTCGAATGACAAATGGCAACGCAATTCAACTTCTCAAATGCAAAGTTGCTCGTCCACTAGAAGGCAAGAACAGTTGTTGTCCTTGAAGGTTCCAAAAATTTTACTAAAATCCTAAGCATAACCGATCGAATTGAACGACAGCGTAGTCCTATCACAAACAACTCTACTCTCGACAAATGGCGAGAGTAGTCACACGTATCTGCTAAACTATTTGCTTTAATGGAGGTCAATCTGGTGAACATGAAGCAACTCACCACCAAGACCAGGAGCATCAGTTATCAGTAGCTTGAACATAGTCGGTATATCAGCGATGGTATCGTAATATCAAAGCTAAAGACGAGCTGAATTTCTATATATGACTTTCCTAACGCTCTAATTTATTTGGTGGGTTTGCCAATGGCCCTCAAGGTAGGACGTTGTTCGGTTCATGGCCGAATTGATGGAATAATAAGTTGCAAGGAAGGGGATTGAACTGATATGTGTTGTTTTCTACAATTGACATCTACATACTTGCGCAATGGTTTAGGTTTCATCTCCATAGAACATTTTGAATTGATGTTCAGATAAGCAATGCTAATATCTTCTCATACATACCTCTCGTGACCTTAGACTGTAGAGAATGCGAAAACCGCTTGAATGATCTGAATACTGACCTCATAAAGTAACAGTCAGATGTGTCAATCAGACGTTGATTGACGATATTAAAGCTTAAGATCAAATGCCTGGAAATAGTACTAGATCATTACCTTATGATTTTCAATCTCGGTTGATTCGGGAATCGACCCACAGTTTACGCCGATGGGATGTCGTCTGCAAGTGAAATGTCGCGACAACCCTTATCCCCTATTATGACCGTCCGTCCGGTGTTCAGCATTAATGGTGCGACACCCTCGGTAAATTTCCACGAAATTGGGGGGAAAATGTCGCAACAACCCACTAGCAATCAAGTTCTTCCATTAGCGTTTTCATCAAAGCCACACCTGACTTAGATCAGACTGAAGCTTCCTCTGACTTTGAGCCTATTACTTCAGTCCGATCCAGTTTGGTAGCGTATTTGAAACTTCTCTGAATTTTAACCACTTTGGTCTACACCTCGCAATATTATTAATCCGCGAATGGAAATGTCTTAGCAGAATTATTGGTTGCAACAGTCTTGGGTGCGCTACTGATGAGCCGACGTTGCAACCGTTGAAAGCACTATGAACCAAAATCGTATTCTAATGATATAACGCATGTGACTTAAAAGGACAGTCCTAATTGATTGCCACCTCTTAAATGTTGGCTTGTATGCTAGATCTCTACAAAATACAGACAGGACAAGAGTCAAGTTGCCCGAACTAACATGCCCAACCCAAACTCCTACACGGACAGTAATTCGAGTAATCAAGACCCAAATGGCGTTTCAGTAACCAAGACCCGAGTGGTATTTCGTAATTGGCTTCCATAAACCAAGACCTTACAATTAACAAGACTGTAACAAAATTACTAAAATAAAAAATGCCAAAATAAAACACCCAAAATAAACACCAAAATTACGTGGCCCCTTTTCACCGTTTATTTGCCTAACTACGCCAAAGACCGAAACAGTGCGGAGGTTGGGGTGCAACCACAAGCCGATCTACCAATAGAGTTCCTTTCTTTAAATACGACACACTCAACTCCTAAACGTGCACGTGACAGAATGAGATTTTCTTTGGTTTTGTGTAATTTCATGATTTTGTGCAACCCCGTGAAAATTTTAAAGGAAAGACATCTTCCGACTGCTACATTATAATTCACCACTAACAAGACAGTGATATTTTATCATTTTTGTATTGGTTTGTGCCATTCAAAACTACACAACTTTGCTGGTTACTACTTGTACTGCAAGTTTTCCATTTCCGCGTCAATTATTGTCAATCTTTTTGTTTTCCTTGTTTCAGCTTTTTATTGATCTTCATCATGTATTAGTCTTGTTGTAAGTACACCACTATATCATCGTTTATTTAAGTCCAGATCGTCCTAATCGAAGTGTTTTTACGCCTATTTAATTGAGCCACGCGGTTTTCTATTGACTCAGTGTTCAATTTCACTTACCGCCATCGATTTTATTACGTTTATTGCCTGCTTTTACGTGAATTTGCAGCGGATTCAAGTTAGCTCGCCATTTCCATTCAGTACGCCCAATTTTACTGTTTGCTGAAATAAAGTCACATTTTTCCATGCTCTCCGACAATCTATCGGGCCAGCCAGTGTCCCTTTTAACAAAGAGTCTCAACGACAATTTGATTTTGGATAATCCTCCAGAACAGCCAGATCAAAACAAACCATTCATACCATCGTCAACTGAGTTTTCCATGGTTAACGGGTCGTCTGTGATTTCCATGTCCACGTCGTTGGAAAGCTCAGCCAATAACGTCGCTCCCTCGAATATTAAACATTTCGATAAACTACATTATTTTGATTACGACCTGGTTGTGTATACCCAGTTGATTAAATATATTCAAAGCAATAATCATCATGGCTTGGCTTTGATTTCACGTCAAAAAGGTATTCCGCCATTCCTAAGATTTAAAGTTTGGCCAGTTTTATTGAAATATCATGCTCATGTTCGGAATCCATTTATTCAGCCAGATAGTGATGTGTCGTCCAACAATGATGACGATGATGAAACCCATGAAAGCAAGATTATGAATGAAGAAGAAATCTCTGTCAAAATTAAAAAGGATTTGAAAAAATATATACAACGTTTGACATATTCGTCGCAGATTCAGCTCAATGATAATGAACAAGAGATATTCCACATTTTAGAATCTGCAATTTTGAGATTCTCCATGAAATGGTCCAAGATTATTAAATACGACCAAAGTTTAACTTGGATGGCATTGAATTTAGCGGAATGGTTTCCACCCATTCCAAATACTCCTTGGGTTTTATGTGGACGAGATAATACTTCATCAACAAATAATTTGATTACAGATATTACTCAAGAATATTCCAAATATATTGAAGACTCTAATACAAGTACTGAAATTCAAGATTTCTTAGCTGAAGAGAACATGACGTTTTCATCGGTTTACGAAAGATTAGTTTTGGTATTACTTCACTCCCCACTTAAAAAGTCCGAAGTTCAGAATAAAGCTTTATTACCTATCAACGGAGGAACTATTGAAGAACGTGTATCGTTTTTTATTTATGGATTGAGAAAACTTTTACCAGAATTGGGACAGTTTTTCAGTGAAGAGCAAATTTTGACAAGATTTGGGTCTCATGATGATGAATGGTTGATTTGGTGGTTAAAGTTTGCTGGGTCTAAGGTGTGGTCGAAATATGATAGAGGTAGAATTTGGGATTTAATATTTGGGTGGAGACTAAAGAATCCGAAAAAACCCATTCAATATTATGTGGAAAAGTTGGAAGTGGATAATGAGTTTTTATCCAGATTGGGGTCGGATGTTTTCTGGTCATTAAACAATAATGAGCTAACAGAAGCCAAAGTGACAGAGACAGCTGACATAGAAAACAGTGGTGCTGCAACCGTCTTGCATAAAAATAGTTCGTTTAAGAACTTAGTTGAAGAATTAAGCTCATCCAAATCTTCATTAGAATTAACAGAATACAATATTCCATTTTCGAAGTTAGATCCTCAATTTGAGCTAATATTTGTTTCGTTAGCGATATTGAAGTCAAAAGAGAATTTATTAGTTGAGTTAGACCAGCATGAAATCAGACAATTCTTATCAAGATTGCCCACAAAATCATATAAGTCTCGAAAGCGAGCACCATCGGAGGATTCGTCAGAATCATCTGCTAATGGATCAAGTCCAATAGCATCTGCGAACAACACGCCGCCAAAAAAGTGTTCTGAAGCTCCCGTGATCTCTACTCACAAGAGCGACTATTTAGATAATGTTATTGATGAAGCTGGGGAATTATGGAGGAAATGGTTACAAATGGAAATGTCTGAAGAAACATGATGAGGTATAGAGGGATTAAAACTCTAATCCCATATGTAAAGATAGACCATGGTTTATATCAAAATTAGTGGCAATTTCTTCAAGAGATTGTCAATATAATGTTGATACGAGCATACATTATATAACGATCAAAATGTAGATTTGTCGCATTATTGAAAGGAAAAATTTCATCACAACAGATGAACTAAATTGCCTAGTCGTTTACAACAACATAACTAGTACATAGTATCAAATTCATGTAGCAAGTTATTCAGGCAATAGAATGTTTCTTTGGCTGGCATTAATTGTGTTGATTATGAATTTGCAGCCACGCCGCACGATGAGATAGTTGAAAAATATTGAGATGAGATAAATAAATCAAGAAACCAATTTGTAGCCCGACATGAGTGAGACCAAGATAAAGGAGACTAAGAAGGAGAAGAAGGCTAGAAAGTTGGAGAAGAAGAAGGTCAAAGACTCTAAGAGTAAGAAATTGTCCCAGATTGAGGAAGATGAAGCATCTAAAGTAGAAAGTGAACAAGATGAAGACGAAGTGCCTAAAGTAGGTAATGAACATGACGAACAAGATAGTTCTGAGAGCGAAAGTAACAACGAAGACAACGAAGACGGTTCAACAAAGTTAGAGGAGATTGCTATTGATTTGAATGCCTCAGTTCCATTGTCAAAGAAACAACAGAGATTGTTAAAGAAAGGTAAATTGGACCTCGACAAGTTAGCAAAGAAACATCCAGCACCTAAACCAGAATTAACTGAAGACGAAAAAGCAGCTGAAGATGCCAAACCAAAGAAATCAGAGTTTGGGGTGTGGATTGGTAATCTTTCTTTCGATACCACCAAAGAGGATATTATCAGATTCATAACGGCAAAGACCAGTGACTTCATACCTGCTGGAGAATCCACAGACGAATCCGATTTAATTAAAGTTGAAGAGGAGGATATTACTAGATTTAATTTGCCAAAGAAAGAGCGTAAGATTAAGGGATTTGCTTATGTTGATTTTCCATCGTTGAAGCATGTACTCACAGTAGTATCATTATCTGAACAAACATTAAATGGAAGAAAGTTGTTGATAAAGAACGCCAACTCGTTTGAGGGACGTCCAACAAAGGAACAACAACAATTGTCCAAGAATCCTCCATCTAGAATTTTGTTTGTAGGAAACTTATCATTTGATACTACTTCGGAATTATTGGAAGAACACTTCAGATTCTGTGGAGACATTGTTAGAATCAGGATGGCTACATTTGAAGATAGTGGAAAATGTAAAGGGTTTGCATTTATTGACTTCAAGGATGAGTCTGGGCCCACTACTGCGTTGAAATCGAAACTAGCAAGAAAATTAATCAACAGACCATTAAGATTGGAGTATGGAGAAGACAGATCCAAACGAACACCAAAGAGAAGAGACGAAAATGGCGTAGTTATAAATGAACCACAAAATCAAAGAAACGAAGAGCAAACAGAACAGCCTAGAGAGCGTACACAGTACAGAGAAAGACCTAAATCTAGTGAGGATCGTCCTGACAGAGAATACAAAAAGAGACCAAGAAACGATTTTCCTCAAGAGAATAAGAGATTGAAGTCTTCTGTAGCATTGGCAACAGCACAAAGAGCCTCTGCTGCAATTGTCCCATCTTCAGGTAAGAAGATCAAGTTTGACTAACTCTGTTAGAACTCCGCAAGATCTACTTACAAAATTGTCTAGTCATTATACACAAACCAGTTCTGAAGCACAGTAGTCAATGAGCAAGACTCGTAGTTAGCGTCATAATTGCGGTGTGGTAAACTAATTGAGTAGATATCTCCGAGTTGTCACGGACAGAATGCCAAGCACATTTTATCAGTGAGTTGTCACTATAAAACAGGAGCAACTATTCACGATGAAATATATTTTTCAGCTCGGTACTGAAATAACTCCGAAATGTTCGGCCTAACTGTGCGTTTCGTATTTCACACCGGTCAGTAACGGACTAAAGAATGGAAGCAGATTGTATCTACAGTGAATAATGTTGTCAGATTTGTATCATTAATGTACGGAGACAGCAATAAATTTGGCTTGAATGGTAGATGTAAATGACACCAGTTGTAATTGAAGATCGAATTCATAGATAAAGCTACAAAAAGGGCAATTTTATTAATCCGAGAAAAATTAGAAAAGCGGTTTGCACAGGATTTTACGTCACCAAAACCTTATTTGGAACGGAAAGAGACGCACATATGCATGGTAGGTCCGTAGGGTTGTTTGAATTGTGGAGAAATGGACAATAGAATGTACTCTAAGAACAACCGATATGCGTAGAGGAGGTAGGAACATAGACTAAACTCGGTACAATATCACCACGCTTCCCCATGATTTGTGGGGTAGGGTACTCTAGGATTTGCATAAATAGAAGTGTAACTTTGGGTCTTCTTTTTAAAGTATTCCGCTCACATTTCACTCTCAATGTTAAGCAAAGCAGTCGTCTCTCGTACAGGCGTTAAATTTCCAAGAAACCTTTTATGTGTCAATGTTCCTGTGTCCTTCTACAGGTATGCTTCGTATGAGATCCCAAAGTCTCAAAAAGCTATTGTATTTGAGGCCTCGAATGGGCCATTGTTATACAAAGACATTCCTGTTCCAAAGCCAAAGTCCAATGAATTGTTAGTTAATGTGAAGTACTCTGGAGTTTGTCACTCCGATTTGCACGCCTGGAAGGGCGATTGGCCAGTACCAACCAAATTACCGTTAGTAGGGGGCCATGAGGGTGCAGGGGTTGTGGTTGCAATGGGGGAAAATGTCAAAGGGTGGAATATTGGTGATTATGCCGGCATTAAATGGATCAACTCGTCGTGCATGACATGTGAACAATGTATAAACACCAACGAATCCAACTGCCCCCTGACGGAATTATCTGGCTACACTCGTGATGGGACTTTCCAGCAATACGCAACTGCTGATGCAGTTCATGCAGCCAGGATCCCGCAGGGCACTGATTTGGCTAAAATCGGCCCAATATTGTGTGCCGGTCTCACTGTTTATAAAGCCTTGAAGACGGCCAACTTAAAGGCAGGTCAATGGGTTGCAATTTCTGGTGCTGGTGGTGGTTTAGGCTCTATAGCTTTGCAATATGCTAAAGCGATGGGTTATAGAGTTGTTGGTATTGATGGTGGTGAAGAAAAAGGTGAATCGGCAAAAAGGTTAGGTGCAGAAGCATTTGTGGACTTCACCAAGATAAAGGACGTTGGCGAAGAAGTTCAGCGGATTACTGATGGTGGTGCTCACGGAGTTATCAACGTCTCTGTTTCTCCAAAAGCCATACAACAATCATTGGACTATGTTCGCACTAGAGGTACCGTTGTTTTGGTAGGTATACCACCAGGTGCAACAATTACTGCTAATGTTTTTAAATCGGTTGCAAAATCAATTGACATTAGAGGCTCTTGTGTCGGTAACAGAGCTGACACCCAAGAAGCTGTCGATTTCTTTACCAGAGGCTTGATTGATTATCCAGTACATATGGCTGGGTTATCGGAACTACCAAAGATCTATGAACAAATGGAAGAGGGCTCCATTGTTGGTAGATATGTTGTGGACACTTACAAATGAAAAAGAATAGCAGATTAGGCACAATTAGTTTAAGGTATATGAGTTTATAATTAGATGAAATGATTATTAAACAAGTGTAATACGACTTAGTGCCCCATTGAATTAAAATGTATATTTATTCATAACACAACAATAGTTTAACAAGGAAAATAAAAGGATAAAATCAACTAAACTCGATTAAAAACGGTGAATTGAGGAAAGCTTAAATGACTTTATGATTCGAATTGAATACAAGTATGACACATTCTAAATTCTGAAAGCAATCCAAGTGCAATGTAAAACCAAACTAATTATCAATTAACTTTTCGTCGCTATCGTACATGGAAGCAGGCATGTCAATTAATTTAGTCCTTAGTTCTATGTTTTTGATACTCCTCATCTGAAACAATCAAGTAGTCTGGATTAGATTTGTTTTTCTCGTATTCAAGAGAATCAACCTCTTCGTAAACAGAATAGGTTTCATAATCGTCATCTACAGCATTCTTAGAATCTGCAGCAGCAGGTTGTTTTGAGACATCAACTGGGATAGCCTTCAGAGAACTGTCTTCCTCTGCTTTTGGAGTAGAGGATGTTGGAACGTTAGTTTCCTTTGGGGGAGATTGTGATTTTCTTCTACTAGTACTCAATCTTTTACCTAACGACTTCAATCTCGAAATACTGGATGGAGACTCTTGAGAAGAAGTTGTTGAAGTTGGTACAGCAGATTTAACATTTGAAGAAGAGCTTGCAACTGCAGTACCTGCAACTGCGCCAGCAGCTGCGCCGGCAGCTACACCGGCAGCAACCTTTTCCTTTGGTGTGTCAAATAATTTAGTGAGCTTTTTTTTTTTAGGCTCTTCAACACCCTTTGAAACAGCTGACGATTCGATAGGTGTAGCTTCAGCAGTAACTGGAACAATCTCTTTATTGTGGAACTTGCTCAAGTCATTGTCATCTAATTCAATTCGCTTAGTTAATTTGGCGATTTCCAACTCTCTATTATCAATTAAGTGTTGGATATCTTCAAACTCTGCTGTTCTGTTAACTTCTGCAGCTAACCTAGCTTTTTCTTCTCTTAATTCTCTGATCTTCTTCAAATGCTCAACTTCTTCCAAAAGTCTGGATTTTTGCAATTCTTCAAAATCTAATTTTTCTTGAAACAACTTCAATCTTGCATCATGCTCTTCCTTCAACTTTTGAATTTCCAATAATTTGGCGTCTGCCAATTTCTGAGCTTCAATTCTATCAAGTTCTGCTTTAGTCGATTTTTGTTTCTCCAATTCCTCGATTTCCTTTTGCAATTTGTCAGCTTCTTCTTGCTCTTTTTTAGTACGTTCGGCATAGGCCGTGTCATTTGCTTCCCGCTCTTCCATCAATCTTTGTTGCTCTAAATTCCGTTGCGCAATTCTAAGTTCACGTTGGTGTTCCGGATCATCTTTTAATCTTTCTTCTTCTTCTCTTTCTTTCTTTAATCTTAACAATTCGTCTTTTTCTTCAGCCTCGGCCTTTTCTTTTTTCAATCTTTCCAACTCATCAGCCTCTTCTTTAGCTTTTCTTTCTCTTTCTTCGGCTTCTTCTTTTTCGAGCCTTTCTTTCTCCTCCTTTGCGGCTTGTCTTTCTAATTCTTCCTTGTGCTTCTTAGTCTCTGCTTCGTGAATAGCTTCTAATCTTTGACGCTCGTGGTCTTTGGCAATTTCGTCAGCCATTTGTTGCTTGTCGTTTTGCCATTCCTTGAATTTATCTTTGGCTTGAGATAATCTTTTAGTTTGATCATCTCTATCACTAGCCAAAGAAGTAAGTTTAGTTGCATATGATGCTAAAACTCCAGCTAAAACTCCAACTTCTGCTGAAAGTGCAGCATGTTTAGATCTCTTATTTTCTAAATCTTTCTTTGTTGACGCGATTTTGGTGTCCAATTCTTCTTTGTTGGACTTATTGTTGGCAATTTCTTCGGTCTTAGTTTGGTGTTGACCTTTTAAGTCATCGAGTTGAGCAGTTTGTTCGTCTAATTGAGCTGTCAATTCTTCAATTTTGGTTGACAATTGAGAGTTCTCGTCATCCAAAGCAGCCTTCTTTTCTTGTAATTCTTCAATTTCTTGAGTGGTGGTTACTTGTCCTTCTTTGGCCTCTTCTAATTCTTGTTTTTTGGTGGCCTCTAACTCGTCATGATTCTTGAGTAAGGTTTCCTTATCGTTAGCATGTTTTTCAACAGCTTTTGCTTCACGTTCTTCAAATTCAGTGTTAGCCGTTTCAATTTCCTTTCTGGTAGTAGTCTCAAATTCTTCGGCATCAGCATTAGCTTGATTATGATCATTTTCAACTTGCGCCAACTTGGTTTCTATTTCCTTGGTGTACTTTTCCTTCTTTTGACCAATCTTACGAACGTACTTGTCAAACTCACCTAACAATTTAGATTTGTGTTTTTCAACTTTTTGATCATAAAGTTGTTCACGTTTCAATTCGTCATCTTTTCTAGTTTTATCGACAGCTTCGTTAATATTGGCCAAAACTGGAGCAACTCTCTTGGCAGCAATATCTAAGATTTGTTGTTGAGACATCTTCAACCCTTGACCCAAGTCAATAACCTTGTTAGGGTCATCCAAATGTCTTGAAACTGAGCCAATGGCAGTAGCATTCAATTCTTCGTAGCGATCCAATAACTTAGGTTTATCCTTCAATTGATCTAAAACCTCTTGATTTGGTGCAGTAACAGGTTCATACTTCATTTCTGGTTGAGTCACCAACTCAATTGGGGTTTCCTTGACTTCCTGTTCGATGTTGTCATCTTTGGCACCATTAGCGACCGATTCTGGCTCTTTTTCAATTTGACCATTTTCAGCAACAGATTTAGATTCTGTAGCTTTCTCAGCTTCACCATCGGCAACAGATTCAGACTCTGGAGCTTTGCTGGCATCGCCGTTTTCTACATCCTCTTTTTCAGATTTAGCGTCGGCATTGAGTTCTTCCTCATTAAGTGGCCTTTCGGACTCAGCATCAGACTTCTCACCGTCATCGGCTTCGTTGGCTTCATTGACTTCATTGACGGAGGCATTCGGATTAGGAGTGTTAATTGGTTCGTCCTTCAACGATTTGGTCGAGGCATTGGGCTCATCAACCGAGGATTCGGAAGGTTTACCATTCTCCAGTTTTGCGGAAGGGGCAGGGGCTGGGGCGGACGAAGCTTGAAACCGCTTTGGCACGGTGATCTTGTCCAATTTGTTGGACTCGTGAAGTTGCTTGTGCAAATTGTGCTGTTTGGAAGATTCTGAAGTTCTGAATGGAGAAACCCAGCTAGAGGACGACGCCAATTTTTTCAAATTGATGGGCTCCTTGGTAGCCACAGGACGGTCTTGGATAAAACCGGCCTTGGTCGCAAACTTTTTCAACCTACCAGAAGCAGTAGTATCGTATGAAGACATTGCGAAGAATTCTGTGATAAAAGTAATAAACAATTGGTGAAATTCCTTCGCCTTTTCTGTGACTTGATTGAAATTGATAAATATCAGGTATGGACGTTTGGGATTAAATTTCAGGTCGACATCCGACCATGGTCGGATATCGTTGTTGTATTGCTGCACGAGCTTATGTCATATATTGTATGGGTAATTTCGAGCAATTACCCTCGGATATCACCGTGAAATATAAAAACAAGGAGATTTTCAGCCAGCAATCATACACAAAAGGGGCTTATGACGTAATTGCACTGTACCGGAGTGAGTTTGCGTGGTTATATGGCGGAGGTACATTGTTCTTTCCGTCCACACTTCTCGTCACAGCCATGCCAGAGCCTTGACGCAGAACCAGGCCGTGGTGACGGTCGTTGTGTGCTCGGTGGGGGTAAGGATAGTGCACAAGGTGCAATTGGGGCACCAGGATATTCTCAATTGCCATGGCAAAAGTCTTTGGTTCTGCGTCGACGTACATGCGGCCAACGGTAAAGAACATCCAATACAGAAGAACAGTGGAACGATATGGTTAACAGGACGAATTAGCTGGAAACAAGGGGGCAGCAAGAGAGATGATGTTGTGATGAGGGTGGGACTGAAGTGGGACAATTTGATGCAATATGCTGGAATTGTATGCGACCTACTAGATTACAGTTCTTATCTCAGGGCTGTATGCATACTGGATATGGGGGAACTGGCACCAGGAGCCCCACGCCATAGCTTTCCACCACACCACACCATGGGAAGGCATACTACACACAACGAAGTACGTTTACGCGAGTTGCCTTCGGTGCTGCCGAATTGAACATGGTTTCTACAGTGGCCCTCAGTGTTGAAGTGCCTATTACCTGCAAAGTGAGATTCGCGCATAAGGACCAATGGAAAGCGCACTACGACGCAAGGAACACGGCAAACCATGGTTACAAAGAGTGTCACAACAAAGAATGACAGCGAATTCCACGACAATAACCGTCATGGCGAAGAACAAGTTTTACGACCGTCGCAAAACGTGGAGAAAACTGACGTAACCCCAAACAGTCATCTCATCGCTGAGCATTTTTCAAACTGTAGCATTCACACAAAAAGTGAACTATATAGCCACATCAACTACTTCTACACTGCCATGTCTTCCTTGTAGAGAGAGTATACGTTGCAACGTTACAAAAGTGCTGCCCTACTAAATGTTGGGGAAGTTATCATGATGATTCCACGTCGTGAGACCTACCACGAGGTCCGTGCGAGGTACCGCCACAGGATGCTGCTGCGGGGCCAGCCATCGCTCTGGCGAAAAAGATTTTTTCTCCGGCCCAACACACAGTCCCGGAGTAAATGCGGTGCAAGTAGAAATGATGGCTAGTCTGTGATTCGTGCCATTGATTGAGTTGTGCCAATCAATAGAAAGACCATCGACCGTTGCGGTAAAGAATGACGACGCTTATACCCACCGCAAGTGCGTGTCATACGCTACAATTGCCGCCAACTGAGAAGGATGATCGTTTGAACTTGATTGTAAGAACTGGTTCATCATCAACCTTATACAACTCGTTGATATTGACGTTCGGGGGACTCACCATTGGGTTAGAATTGTTCCAGTTCTCGATTCAGGAAATCCATCAGATGTTCAACTCCAAAGTTTTAAATTCCAACTTGCGATTTAAGACCATCGATAAGTACCTTTCGGGGGAGTTTTTCTATTTGAAATTGATTGACAGGACATGGCGGAGAGTCCATATTCCTGAAGGAGAGATTCGTCCGCAGCCTAGAATCTTCCACGAAGTCTGTGCGATCAATAATCACGCTTACATTTTTGGTGGATTGGTGCTAAATCACCCAAAGTTGGAATTGGTACCAACAAACGACTTGTGGGAATTTAACTTGCAAACATCCAAATGGACACTTTTGCACGATGGATCCGATTGGCAGTTTGATCTTTCTGTTCCCCAGCCACGATTTAACCACAAAATGACCACTATCAATTCGTTGACATTTGTTAACAAAAGAGACCATTTTGGAATATTTATTGCTGGAGGGAAGGATGGCAGCTCGCAGCCTATTTATGATAATTACGTCTTCGATCTAGTAGATAAGAAGTACGTGGGAAATGAACCTGTGCATTTGAAGGTTACTACTGGAAACTCAGAAAAAGATGCTCTACATAACTTGAATGAGATTTCCAACTTGGATGAAAATCATGATTTGAATGTAAACTACCTAACCAGCATTATTGTCAGTATTGACGAAGATACGAAAGATTCAAATCATCACCATCATCACCATCATCATCACCACCACCATCACCGTCATCAAAGTCAGACACAAAAAGACTCAGTACAAGATTCAAACTTGCCCGAAGCTACACCTACACTATCTAACTTGGAAGATGAGGACACAGAAAATGGTGGATACAGCAGAACGAAACCGGTTTCAAGCAATCATCGTCACGAACCGTCAGGAAGCATCATTGTATATACTCCAACCACCCAACAAAACATCAATCCATTATTGTCATTCAAGTTAGGCAAGCATATCAGAAATGGTAAGCCTTTGGCATTGCACCGTAAGCGAGGGCCTCATACATCAGAATCCATACTACATCTTCACGATGCAAATAGACATTCGACATTGACGGAAAGTTTGGTTCGAAAGTCGAAGAATGTTAACTATAATATTCCTTACAACTTGAAATATCCCACTGGTGGATTATTCGGTCAGAACTTGGTGATAACTGGGTTTTTACCCGATGATAATGATATTTCAATCTTCATCTTCAATATTCCTACTGGAAAATGGTCGAGGCTAAATATATTCTGTAATCATGATTACGGATCGCATAGGTTTTGGGGTGGTTTTGCATGGCAATCGCATCATAAAGTGGTGCTTATAGGAAACTATCTTTCGTCCAAGACAACAAGTAGTATCAGATTTTTTACATTGATGATTACTGTCAGTTTACCTGTTACCAACATTTTAGCCAGTTCGGAACTAGCATACGGCCACCACAATTGTGAAGTAAAGAAATTGGCTGCAGACATTTCGGAGTTAAGGGCCACAGGTGCACCTGTCCCTGACAGTAAGAATCCTACCGAATCTGATTCTTCGAGCAGTGGTGTAATTGATAAAATCACTGATGATGAAAGCTCGTCGATAATATCTGACGAAAAACTGGATGATATTTCCAGCTCTGCTGAAAAAGAATCTAATAATTCTGGTCCGCCTGATGCACCAATTAGTTTTAGTGAGTACGTTCACTATGCTGCTCCAAAGACAACTACATCACGGATTAGATCTGTTTTCCCACCTGCTGCAATCACATTGGGAAGAAATGCACTTGATAGATATGGTGACTTGATTTCGGATTTTGAAATGGTCAGTTATACTGGTGATAGAATTCCAGTTTCATTAACCATTTTAATTGAAAGATGGGGTAGATATTTTATCCAATTGTTAGCAAAGGGTTATGTTCAAGCAGTGGATAAATTTGATTTGGATATGACAAAAGATAGCAGTAATTCTAAATTGCGAACTTCAAAAACATCGTTTAGTTCAAATTCGAGTTTTTCATCTACAAAACTAAAAACTTCGGTTGGCACTATGAGTGCATCATCCATCTCATCGGAAGGCGGTTCAAGTGATGATCACAGCAACAAAGTCAATACAAAATCTAAAGCACACCATGATATGAAGATGACTAAAAAGGAACTAGCACCTAAAGAAAAGCCACTGTACCATCTCACTATGCCAGTTATGACAGCAAAGCAACCGGTTAAAGAAGTTCCAAAGTTCAGGTTACCCTTCCAAGATAGTTCTGAATCTTCATCGAAGGAGTCCAAATCGGAGCTGCCTAATTTACCGGATCCAAAATCACCTACAAGTACTACAATGTTACCTCAACAAAGTAGTTCACTTATCCCTCCAGAGCTGCCTCCTGTCAGAAGAGAATCAACAAGTTCTTTTATCAGTAATACTAGTTCCTTGCTTACCTCCCACCTACAAGATATTCCTCCTCAATTACCGTTGCCTCAAGAGCAAGTTCCGGACGTGCCCACAACACCGGTATCATTTAAAAGTCCATGGAGAAGCTCAAACGCTGGAGCCCATGACTCACCAAGGGCTTCATTGTTGCATACATTAACTGCTTTGAGAAACATTCCCAGCTCTAGATCACCTAGGGACTCGCCTTATACTTCACCAAGAGCTTCCATATCCGCGCAGGGTGGTGGTAATTACCAACACCATGTTGATATATCAAGTGCACCAATTCCAAATTTGAGTCCAGGTGGTAGAGCCAAATCCATTGATGGATCATTAAGTGATTTCGCTATGCGAAATATGACACAAGCAAATGCAGACAATGAAATTACTTGTAAAAGAAAGTATTCAGCAAGTTATTCCTCATTGCAGACAGTTGAAGATAAAGATAAAAAATTCGCGCCTTTGTCCCCAGCACTGTCAGAAATCCATTCTACCACCTCTTCTGGAAGAGAGAGCGCTGGAGATTATGAAAATGACGACGATGCACAACATGATTCTGATACAATGGACTACAATTCTGATGAAGATGATAACATGTTTGGAAATCTGTTGTTAAACTTTGAAAATTTAGAAATTGGAAAGTTTCGTATGGAACCTTCTTTGATTCCAAGAAAATTGTATGTGCCATTTTCGACTATTACGTTGAAAGCATTTAGTGAATATTTGTATACTGGTCAAGTGGGCAACAAATGGTTGTTGACACCAACAGCTGTTGATAATATGGCAATCGCGAGGTTCTTCAATGTCCCATTATTGTACGACTTAATAAGTGAAGTGTTCTTTGGTATTATTGGAAGGAAGGAGGCCCACATTATTAAGGAAGGGAAGAAGTTGAAAAAGAAATATATAAGGTTGCATGAGATGACAGGCACGGCAGTACCAGGTGATTTTAATTTCCCACTAGATAGTTATGAAGGATTTCTTGATACTGTTGACGATGGCTATTTGGATCTTGCATTGTTGAAAAACACGTCTAGGATTCATAAAAATAGTTCAGTTTCAGTTACAAGTAGTAGGAACAAGAGATCGTTTGGTTCGAGCTTTTCTTACAAGGCATCTATGACAGATACCCCGTCTGAGTTAGTTGAAGAAGAAGAGCCAGATTTGGATAATAATAGTCAGCATTTAAATGATGACACTGATGCTATTGAAAACAAGAACACTATTACACAAAATGATAAACTTGAACCAGTTTCACCGAAAGACAAAACGAAATATGAAAAAACAAAAGTGAAACCAAAAGAAGATGTAGCAAAATCATCAGCAGATGAATCTACTGACAAATTAACCTCTACCAGTGAAGAGGATAGTGATTTTGGCTTAGGATTTTTGCGAAGTAACGATTTTAATAACTCAATGCTTAATCCAAGAGTCAAATCAGTTTTTGATAAAACTAATTATGCCTTGAATGCAATGGCACAAGGAACAGCATACGAGAATGAGGATCTGGAGAAGGACAAGGAGGAGGACGAAAGAGTACAAGGCTTGACATTGGAGCTGCTTGTTTCGCCTGATTCCCCAATTCCAAGTGACGGTGCAATTGATGCTATATATGAGATTGCTTCCATTGTAACTGATTTGAAGTTAATGTTGCGGTCATCAAATGCTAGACAAATGAACTCTATATTGAATCAAACAAAGGCAGAATTGGAAGGTGCAATTAATAGTTTGCAAGAAAAATATGATCTCCAAAAAGAGGAAGCATTTTCGCAACAGGCAAGCACTGGTTTTGGCTCCGAAGTGTCATCGATATATTCCGAGTTTCAAAGAACCAACTCAGCCACGTCAATTGGCAGTGGTTTCAAGAAACAACTTAGTTCAAGTGACTTGAGTAGTAAAAGTAGAACAATGGGATTCACAAGATTGACTCCATTTTCATTCAAAGGTAGCAAGACTGAAACAAAACCTGCTACAAGTGAACTTGATAAACAATTGTCGAAATTGAAGAAACGGAATGAAAAAGAATTGGCCAAAAACGAAAAGGCTGAAAAGGTAAGATTAGAAAAGCAAGCAAAAGCTGATAAGCTTGAGAAGCTGAAAGCTGACAAGAAACCATCTAAGATCGACAAAATTGCACACACTTCTGCCAAGTTACCTACGAAATTGGGGCTTTCGAAATCGCAGACAGATTTAGACAACTCTTCGATATTTTCCAACATGACTCGGGCGTCAGTACCTAGAAAGCATCATACGTTTTTCCATGTTGGACATCGTAGGAAAGAAAATTCCAGAATTATGGACGATGACGAATCCGTCGATTCAAGACTAGTGCAATCTCCATCTAATAATGGTAGTATTAATTCTCAATCTAGTAAGCATTCCAGTTCAACTGGTTCAACAGCAACCTCTAAAAAAAGAGGAATTTTTGGGCTCAAAAGGAAAACTCCATGATGGATGACATTGAAGTCTATGGAACTTGGATTTTTTTCTCGTTCCCAGTGAATATGCCTAATATGACGTGACAATCAACAGTTTGCGAGTTGATAATAGAGTCAAGTACGCTGCTGATACTCGGAATCAATCTTAGTTCAATTAACTGAAACACAAGTATGCTGCTCGGGAAGGAGCATTGAAAATTAAACATCATAATCACGCATTGGAAAGTGGTGACAAAAATTTATTGTTCAGGTGTAAAGTTATAGTTCTTAATAAATATAGAATTTTTTGGTATTTTGTACTATAATCATATTCCACTAAGTGCTCAAAATAAAGGAATTGTGATTTGTCTGCAAGTACATCAAACCGGTTTGGTGGTAGCTTTTATTGAATTAGGATACACTGGTAAAGTGATACAAATATATGCACGTTCCTTTCTAGGAAATTGGTTGCAAAGATTTAGAACATGTACGCTGACAAGGTTGGTGCATTAAAAAGGGTAAAGCACAATAAGAATATAATGGAGAATTATGTATTAGTGTTTATATCATTATTTAGTATGTATGTTTATTACTACATGCTGCTGACATCGAATCTAAACTACATACAAAATAGCAACTCAATTCATTTTTAAGCTGGCAAATATTCAAAACAGAGAGAAGAATTTTTCGTGTGCGTAAAGGTTGAATGTTGCAATGATCGGTTTCTTTTCGTGTTTTCCGCTAGGTGGCTGTCTGTTATATCTACTTTGTGGTCCAAAGTACTAAGTATCCAACTTGTCACATTATTACACTAATTGATTTTCTTGAGGTTCACAGAGCATGAAATGAGGAGGAAATCACATTATGTATTTCATAAATTTTTATTGTCTTGCTTTTTTCTCATTTATTTACAGTTATATTTGCAAAAGATAAAATGTCAGAGAACGAGATGGACAAGTATATTGAATATATTTGTGTAGGTATTCCAATATAAGACAAGTGAAGTAAGTAACTCTCAACTGGTTACTTATATAAGTTATTACCAGAATTAGACCCAGATCCCTTACATAAAATCGCTCAATTTGAGAAAATCAAATAATTTGACTTTAGAAAGCCATTAGCAATATACAGCAAATTCCAATTCGTACTCTCTCTAGAACATATACACTACAGAACTACCTCTAGCACCATTGAAGCGTTGTACTTCACCATATTCATTTTCTGAGCCTCTTGTCATGTTTTGAGACAGTGTCCTGTGTCGCGACAACTACCTATGAAAAATTCAAATCACTAAACACTTAAACCACACAACCTTTTCCAAATATCAAATTCAAGACCATGTCCGAGTGGAATCCTCCAAAGTACACAGTCAATGACGTAAACGACTTCATAATTCCGGATGAAGAGGTTTCGACTCCCGAAACAAACAGCCCCAATAACAATGCTTCCACCACCAATTCGAACACATCTACAAATATATTTAGCCAGTTTGGATTTGTTCCCAAAGTCGACTTATCATCAGCATTCACTAGTTTCTCAACTGCCGCTAACGTGCCCGATAACACACGAGTCAAAGAACGTCAATTTACCGGTGGTGATACTTTAGACGAGCCCATCACGGCCACATTAAAACGAGACTTGATGCAGATTGTGAAACGATTATTTATTGTCATCTGGCCTATGCAATTGGAAGCCCTAGCTTTAAAACAACAACAAAATTTCGTTCAATTTGCCCAGGCGAACGGAATAAGAGTACCAGAGCTGATAAGCCAAAGAATACCAGTGCCAGAAGTAGAAGATGAACAAGCCGTGGGAGTGTCGAATAGCGATTTGATCAAATATGAAACTCTAGACTGGGACTTGTGGGGGCCCTTGATCTTTTCGTTGATTTTTTCCGTTTGTTTGAGTCTTTCTGGCTCTGGTGATCAGACCAATCTGATCTTCTCTGGATCGTTTGCTTTCGTCTGGGTGTTCTATTTTGTAATTGGTTTGAATATTCAGTTGTTAGGAGGAAGTATTTCGTTTTTATCAGCGATCAGTGCTGCTGGCTATTCGATGTTCCCCATCGTTCTCGGTGAAGTGCTCTGTTCGTTACTAATTAAATGGAAGTTGTTAAGATTAGTGTTGATGTCAATATTAAACTGCTGGAGTATATTTGTCGGACAGATGAGTTTGAAGTGCAGTGGTGTATTACCAGGACGAGTATTGTTAGCAAACTTCCCGTTAGCATTGATGTTTTCTGCCTTGAGCTGGCTTGTGGTTATTACTTAGATACTTAATAAATGAGGGCGTGAGATTTACTATACACGTTATGCTACCAAGTCTATAACAAGATGCAAATGCAGATGAAAAACGTTACTACGTTAAGTGGCATGAATATGTCCTTCTTGCTCGAGGAACCCTTGTATCTTTGACCGGTTGAGTTCGAGTACGATGACGCAGTCGACGAAACCGTGGCCGTAGTACTAGACGGTGGTACAGATTTTACTGACGTTACTGACGTTACTGACGTTACTGACGTAACTGACGTAACTGACGTAACTGACGTTACCGACAGTGTGGGACTAGAACTGTGTTTCAATTCGTAATCTGTGCTAACAATTTTGGAAAACCCGATTTTTGATTTTTCAAGGTCAAAGATGGTGTAGTAATTTTTCAAAAAGGTTTGTCCCAAGATCCAGTAATTACCGTTCTTGATACCTTGAATCTTAGATGCACAATAGCCAGGAATATCCTGGTACTCGTTTCCTTGAAACTGGTCTGATTTTACTTGAAATTGGACAAGATCGTGGCCCAACGTCAAGTTGAAGCTGGCAGTGTAGTTACATGGAAAAGCGTAGTTACCGTTTTTATCAGTAATAAATTTTGAACCAAACATTTCGTAGTGTAACGAGTCACTTTGGTCCAACGGAATAGCGATACCCGTAGTACCAGTATCGATAATGGTAGGAAGCGTCGTTGTATTGCCATTGAGATGCGTATCTACGAGCCAGTAATTATTTGAGTTTGGTGTTATCGGGCAATATACCGTGGACTCATTGGCGAATGTCTGTTGATACTTTTCAGCATTGCTGCCTAAGAACATCAATCCCTTCTTTTCAGACAACACAAGGGCGAATTTCTCCTGATCTACTTGACGATCTTGTTGGTAAAGATCGTTGATCAATGACGAATTCAAAGGAAGGGCCAAAACACCGTCGGTGTAATTTTCAAAAATGGAGGAGTTGGACCAGCCAAACGAGTATTGTACCTCCAAAGAGTCCCACGAGAACGTTTCGTTGACAAGAATTCCTGAAACAGTGTTTCCCGAGTACATCAACTCGAAGTGATGGTCAGATTTGGGCCAGGGAGCGTCTTGATGGATCCAAGTGATGGAGCTGGCGGTATCAATCAACAATGTATAGGTCAGGGAATTGACGGAGGCATCGATATAGTATACCGAGCCAGAAGGATCCGATTGCAACAAATGAACCCCGTCGGTGAGTTCGATGGACGCTACTGACGACGACTTGGAAACGAACCTCGAGTTGGCGCGGACGAGACGAAAGTCTTTGACCCGAGCATTAACCACAGTGTCGGGCCACGGGACGACGCGTCCTAGTACCGCAGCAGAAAGATGGAGAAGGATGAACCAAACGATCATAAAACAAACTGCTGCGACGTTCAAGTGCCAGAGGAACGACAATCAAACGTAACAAAACATCATCAGTGAAAATTCCCACTCTATATAGTAATATTTTGGCAACATGCATAGTGGGGCCAATTGGGGATAAATTACGTACTTCAAATATAAACAAAAAGGGCGACTCTCCTGCCTACGTGGTCGCAACAATCAAAACAATGGAAACAAATGTAGAAAAAGGGTTTGTAGCGCGACTGGGTCAGTGTATCCACCGTACCAACTGCATCCACGACAGGTTTTCGTGGGAACTAGCAGCAGTGCGCAACCAGACAGCCAGCATTCTTTGTTCATTTCGGACTATTGCTTCAGCAACCAAATTTAAGGATCGTGTGATGAGCCAGGCGTGATGGAACCAGGCGGGATAGTACGGGGTTCCAGACCATGGCCAGGAACAAATCATGGCGCGACGGAATCTCTAATTATAGACTACGGCCGTACTTTATCTAGGCTATAGTTGCCAGGAACAGGAACGTGATTACACGATCTGCTCGATACAGGGTTGAGGAAGCGACAGTGGGCCATGTGATTGGGGACTGGATGATGTCTAGGGTATTGTGGCGAATAATGCTGTTATGAAGACTCGTGTGTTTGCTTTAGTGCGAGGTACAGAAGTGTAGAGAACGTGCCGGAAAAGAAGTCTTATAATGAAAAACACAAACAGAAAACGCCAAATGGGAACACAGAAACTGGCCATGGGTTGGAAATATGTCAAAACCTCAAAATGACGGGACAGCTGTATTTAGACAACGGCGTAGATTAACGTGGTCCACGATACTTGTTGGTAATTTACATCCCGCAGATCTTGTCATGTTTTCTGTTTACATCACTGCATGTACCATGAATTGTGTGTGAAAACAAATCAGGACTGAATCAGCTACTCCAACACTGTGCCCTTAGGCGCCTTTGTACCTTTGGTTCTCTCAATGAGCATTGTAGACTTTTCTGTGTTGCCTTGCCTGTGTAGTCTCCCCTTTGTTGGTTCGCTTTCTGCAGCCTTCCAATGGGATGCATCCATACCTGTAGAAGAAAATGCAATTCGTTGTCGTATGGATGAAATTCAGTGGTGAGCTTTGGATTGGTGTCTTCATGGTGAATACCTAAATGTATCGTTTTCATTGCACATCAGGTATTTTCTAGCGTCCCATTTTCTTCAAATTAAACTTGTTGACCCATAAACAGGAATTCAAACAAACGATGCTCTGGTCCAATAAGAAACAAATATTTCATTAATGCACTCACCAACGCCGCCCTTTTCAGTATTATTGCTAGTGCCAGGACCATGCCAGGGAGGAATCCTTTTTCTACTTATATTGCAGATCCAAAAATTTAAGTCTGTTTAGAGCTTTTCGATTATTCTCTCCATCCATATAGTATTACTGACCAATATTTACATAAAGCAAGATACTAGAAGATGCCATACTCGTTTATTGGGTCTAATTCCCAAAACTCAAACTCTTTGTCCTCAGCATTAGACTATTCACATTCTTTTAGTTTGTTGAAATTTTCGTGATTTAGCGTAACCGCAGATAATTCTTCATAGTACGGATATTATGAAAAGTTACCGCAGGTTCGAATCACAGTATAGAATTTTATGATGATCAAAATGGATAGTGTGAACAATCTCTGAGTATGACCTTACGGTTGTACATAGATTATAAATCCTGCCTTCCTACTGATGAATTGTATACAATTTGCTTGTATAACATTTTGTTTTTGGATGGGACACTTTTGTATTGCAGGAAATTTTTGCAATCTACGTATCGTGGTTTCTAAGGTGAATAATTAATTTATATTACTATGAACAATGCAAGTGTATATTTGTGATCCACACAATGATGATAATTAAATCCTAAGGCTATGGGGTTTTGTTTTTTCTTCTCTTTTGTCTTTCTAATTGGGAAATTTTCAATAAATCATCTTCACTCGGCTCATAAATATGCCAAATTGTATAGTGAGGTAAACCCCCAACTTTGTACCCCATTTTTCTTGCCATTTTCCCAAATGCTTCGGTTTCAGCATGATTTTCAAATGTAAATGCTGGGAAATTTACCCCTTGTCTGAAAATAGCGGCTCTTGCTAGAATCGACACACCTCCAACCCCGTCCAAGTTGACCACCTCGTCCATATTTCCGTTAGGATCTCGGATATAAGCTAGATGCATTCTCCACGTAGGATACTCAGCATATCCTTCCACTATGACATCGTCTTCTTCTAGTGTTTTCGCCAACTCCAATGCTGCATCACTTTCTTCCCAACTATTCAAGTCGTAAGGCTGCTCGTTACCCAAAAATGTCGGTAACGGTCTCCACACATTGGGCACCATAACGTCATAGTCCATTTTCATTAAATGTTCAATCACATCTCCAGGACACGTCTCGATATCCACATCACGCCAATACACCCACGAATGGTATGGCTTTAATGCCGATGCCGTTAACCAGTTTCTGGCACGTCCCATCAATTTCCGTCTAATTCCTTGTACCTTAACCGCATGTCTGTCGCTGAACCCTTGACCAATCACCTGACCAAAATCCTTCTTGTAAATCGTGATTGATCTAAACGGTTTTCGGTAGTCTGGATGGAATGCTTCTGGATGGCCGTATGCCTTTTTTACCGATTCCATATATGTCTGATCCATGTAGAGTTGGTATAAATCGTTTGTACCTTTTGCGTTCTTCAATTTTGTGTGCTCCTCATCTTTCAATCTCTCTACTAGAGTCCCGTTTTGTAAGGCCACAGAGTATTCAAATACCGTTTCCAACGTTCTATCGTCAGGAGAACAGTCCGAAACCAAAAACGCAATATCGATGAGAGAGTGGTCATACGTAAGGTTCATCAAATTATAAAATGCCATTGGCAACACCAGTTCTGCGTTCCTTAACGGCATCAAGAACAACACCACATCACCGTTATCTTTACCGGTAGCTGAACCTCGGTACTGATTCAAGTCGTAATATTCGACCTGGTCGGCATATATGGAATCAGAATCTATATTTTCGTCACCCTCCACTTTCTGGACTCCTTCTGCTGTTACCAGGAACACTTCCTGGGTCCCAAAGTCGTCGTCGGCCGGCAACGAGGCATCTCGTGGCAGGGGCACCGGATCGGGCATAGACGATCCCGACTGAGAAATTATACCGTAGACCAGCCAGAAAATCAAACAGGAGCACACGGTGACGAGGATCTTTGTGACATTAAACTTTGACAATCCTCTGTTCTGTTTTGGAGAAAGTTTATTATTGTAGCTGAAAGTTAGTAACTTTTCCACAGCACGAGTTGAACACGCAGAACGACAGTCGCATCCCAGTAGTGCTGTTACAGCACCACAACACAACCATTATCCCGAGGCTCTACCGGTCAAATCAACAATCTAACAATTGTGCCGAAACCACTACGTTGTGTTCTCAACGAAATACTTACATTGGCAAGTCGGACTTTTTGCCGAAATCATCTAGCACTACCATTGCTACCAACCACTAGACAGATCCCACAAGCTACACCGATAAATGGTACTTTTCAGAAAAGAAAATCGTGATTTTCAATGTGTATTCTGATTTTCGGTACTGTAAAAACAATGTTCTAAAGAAATTTTTTTGGTTTTCACACTTTCGTGCTACGTATTTAACACTTCTTGTAAATTGTACTTTTTTGGCAGGAACCAGTGCTGTTTGAGCTGCTCCCAGCACTCGCGCGCTACAGAAATAGCTTCTTGTTCATTGGCACCTTTTCCTTCGATGTAGACCTTGAGCTTTGGCTCGGTTCCTGACCCTCTACTGGTGAACCGGACTTGTTGTCCTTGTTCGTTTGTAAGTAAACATGTAATCATCTGGGACGAGCTGTCGACAGGGAGAATTGGCTTGTTGTCGTCAGTAGACGAGTCGTAGCCTACCGTTAAGTCCCGGAACTTTGTGACCTGGAATGTCCCTATGGTTTCAGGGTACGGCTTGTGTTTGTATCCACCGCGAATGTCGGCAAAGATGGTGTTCATCGTGCTCATTTCGTGTAACCTGTAGTACCCGTTGCATTCCTTGAAGTACCCGTACTTTTCGTAGCCTTGTTTGAGCTTTTCGATCGGACTTATCGTCCCTTGGCTAAACCAAAGATGGTACAATTGCAAGAATATCACCGCAGCACTGACCCCATCCTTGTCGTTGACAATATTAAACATGAACCCGATGGCCTCTTCGTATGCAAATGGTACTTTGTACCCTTCTTTCTTCAAATCAATGGCTTTATTTCCAATCCATTTGAACCCAGTAAGAGTGTCAGTGAAGTTAAATCCGTCCTTCTCGGCCATGCTGTCTAAAATTTGCGACGAGACAGTTGAGTTCACCAACCAAGTATTGCCTAATTCTTCCTTGGGAGTGTTTTCTATGATGTACATAGCAAAGAGGAACCCAATCTCGTTCCCAGTCAATTGCTGCCATCCGTGCTCAGTCTTCACACTACAACTGAATCTATCAGCATCAGGATCGTTTGCAATAACGAGCTTGTATCCAAGATTGTCTGCTGTTTCTGTAGCTAATGTTAATGCTCCCTTTTCTTCGGGGTTGGGGAATGCTACTGTAGGAAAACCAGGGTCTGGCTGCTGTTGTTGCTCCACAACTTTCATATTGAACCCGTCAAAGCTTTCCATGCATTTAGTCATAATTTCGTTACCTACTCCGTGAATTGGGGTGTAGACAAAGTCAAATCCCAAATGAGGGTACTTGATCAACTCTTTGATTTGGTCCAAATATTTGATAGTCATCTCTCCTTTAACCAGGATCAAGCGTCCGGATTCAATACCACTTTTGAATGCCTTTGCTACGTCCCACACGTCTTTCCATGGAGCCAAGTTACTATCTATGGAAGTAGCAATGCCATGGTCATGAGGAGGAATAATCTGACACCCATTACTGTAGTAGACCTTGTAACCGTTGTCGTTAGCAGGGTTGTGTGATGCAGTCACCATGACACCGGCACTAGCACCAAAGTTGTCGATGGTAAAGGGAACCATCGGAGTATGAACATACGATTTGTCGGTCAGAACGTTTTCATGCTTCGTTTTCGAGAACTTCAATGACTCCTCCGACAAATTGTCTACGTTTCCTAAATAGTACACCGTTAAACCCTTGGATAAAGCGACACTGGCGGTGATTTCCCCAAACCTTTGCGAATTATAACGGTGATCATAGCCTACAACGAGAGAGAGTGGCTTGGCTGGCACCGCCACACAGGTATCAAGAATGTACTGAACCAATCCTTGTGATGCTTGTAACACAGTGACATCATTCATGTAGGCAAAAACCGATTTCATTGCTGCTCTTAAACCGGCAGTACCAAATGCTATTCTGGAACCAAACTTATCGTTCAAAGTAGCGTAGTCCTCGACCGATTTCAAATGCTCGATTTCTTTGGCTGAGTCTGGATTGATGTCGATGTCGAGCCATTGGTCTGCTTGCGCCCGGAGGTCTTCAATTTGCTGTTGTGTAAAAGACATGATGGTGATGTTTGTGATTTGTGCTCATCGCGATTTCCTATATAAGGTTATTATTACGAGGCAGTTCGTGTATTTATAAAATACGGTGTTCTATAGCAGAAAACGGGGGTTTTGGGGTACAGAAGCAATTATGGTGTTCCGAGCTACAACTGTACCAAATCTCATTAAATTAGGTAGGGTTTGGCTGAGATATCGCTGGGCATATTTGAAATAAACGGACCAGAACTAGAAAGGGTCAATCAGTGGAACGATAGACAGAACAAGTAAGCCATCTAAGCAGTGTAAACTGGCGGTTTGTGTACCGAACTGCACGGACTTTAATTTTGGTTGACTTTCTTAATTGTAGGCGATTTCGTACTCGTATGCTGCTGATGTTTCTCCCACAGCCAATACTTTGATCTGGTCTTTGGATACGAAACCGTCGTCGTTTTCGTCTGTCAAGAGGTCTATCGATGCAAGCGTCTCTTGTGGTTGTAGTTCCGAAACGTTGTCTATCCACTTTTTGCCTTTTTTCACATATCTGTGTAGCTTCAATGTCTCATCATAAGACACGACAAAGCTTGTCGACGGGTCAACCACAAAATCACTAATATTACTGGTGAATTGTATTGTGTGGGCCGTGGTGTTCTTACGTAAATCAATGACATCGATACACCCTGCTTCGTCGTTTTTGTTGGCAGCAAAGAGCCAGTATCCGTTTAAGCCAAATGTGAGTTTTACTGGTGTAGAGTAAGTCATGTCGAACCGGGAGATTTCCTCGCCGTTGGTAACACCAAACACCTTGATATGACTATTTGTTGCTATTGCCACAATTGCTCCGTCAACATGGATGTCACCACATATGATATTGTCCATTTCAGCTACATGTAACTCCCCGAGTTCACTGTCGTTGATTGACCACTTATCGGCCGACAATAGGATAAATAATGTCGTAAGTTTTGGATGCACAATGACCTGAAACACATTTGTCAATGTAGTTTTGAATTGGGTGTCTCCAATGAATACTTTGTCCTTGTAAGCTATAATAGGTTTAGACTGTTCGTCCACAGAAACGTAATTCAACGCAAGTATAGGCGACTTTTTCCGTGCCACCGTGCTGGATTCTTTTGTGTCGTAATTGTACTCTATCAATTTAGTTTTAGATGCTAGTAATAGGTGTTTTGTTTTGGGGCTCAAGAACGAATTTTCAACCAGCTTAAAGGGATGAATTACGTCAGAAACAAACGCGATTGTTGTCGATTGCTCTGGTGATACAGATACTGTTGGTTTGTGTGATTTGTGCTGTTGATACAATTCGTCCCTGGCAGCGTTAATTTTGTCTACTGGGATGGCATTTCCATTAGTTGTCGTGGTGGACTTTGGCTCACCGTCAACATCTTCCTGGCCAATCGAGATGGCAAGTTGTTGTAGTGCTTGTTTAGCTTCGTCTCTTTCTTTGATTGCATTGGCAGCGACTCGTACTGCTGCATCCTGGTGGTACAATGCACTGCTCAACTCTTGTCTGGCTTTATGTAGTTGTTTTCTTAATGTGAACACTTCCAACGCCAAAGCGTCCCATTCGTTTTGGAAAGTCGATAATAACAGTGGTATTGACGAGAACTGTGGTGGTTTAGGTGGGACAATGTGTGAAACCGGCGTTTTTATTGACACTAGCTCTTCTATAGTTAAGGGCTCATCGGTCAAAGGATCGGTACCAGTAGTCGTGATGTAGCTAACGATATTCTTCCGGTCAAAAACAGCACCGCTCCGTGGCGATACCACCGGCTCATTGGCAACTTCGCCAGAAATAGAACAATTCATGGCCGTGGTGTTTCAGCTCCGTGTTGTGTAAGTTTACTTTGAGTTTGTATTTAATTTTCAAATTTCAATATACACTACGAAATTTAAAAACAAGTAAAGAATACTAAGTCGCTACAACTCGTTATAGAAACGTGTATATTTGTATATCTCTAAGCCAAGGTAAACAAAAACCTCTGGTTTCAAATTTTACCTAAAAAAATCGAAAGTCTACCATAAAAATTGCCCGAATTGAAAGACCTGACAGGTTGCAGAGATGAAGTCATTGATGGAGTCATTTTTGATAGTGAGGTGTGGTTTATTTGTGTCTATTTTGTCTTGTAGTTCATTCTGTCCGCGTGGATATTTCTACTTTAAACTGTCGTTTCAGCCAGAGATATCCTTATATTTTTGACTCTTTATCTTCATTTTCAAGTATTAATTGATTTTGCTTTGACTCATTATCTACTGCTTTTCTTCAAGAAAAGAATCGTTCACGTTTTTAGTCGTTCTGTACCGTTTTCTTCCAGTCCCAAATAACCCAAAAAAGTGCCCCAAAAAGCTCAAAATTACCACTAATAAAGCCGCTACCGTAGCAGTCCAGAGATAAGCATAGAGGTTTGTTGACAAAAACGACCTCATACCTGCTGTAGGCGTGTTGTCATTGATCTGGTTCCGTATGTAGATGTTTGTTGCCGTGATTATTGCTGCAGTTATCAACGTTACTAAGAACACAAGTATTTGTAACAAAAAGTTAGAAAACGTCAAGCAAGTCGAGTTTGGTGACATGAAGAACGCCAACGCTTGAATAGCAAAACTGATGAACCCAAAAGATAATGACAAGATCAACAACACAAACCCTCCTGTGGAAGCAGCATGGAGTTTTCCAAGCTTTTCTTGAATTGTGCCTGGCAAGTTCAAATCGTCGTAACTGACGTTATTTACCAAAACCTCCAATTCGTATTTTACAAAATCTGATAATACTGGAATATCAATACCACCCTGGACGTCTGAGTTGATGATGTTGATGACTTCTTGCTTCAAGATTGTCAACGGATCGACCAAGTAATTACCCTTTGGAGGAGTACAGTAGGTCCAATTAATATGGTTATTATCCCAATCAGCGTTTCCAGAGTTTTCTATTTCATTGTCCTTGTATTCGTAGCCTCTGCAATAGCCCCAGTTGCTAAAACTGTACACTTGAGCCAACCCTAGATCAGAATAGGTTAACAGGTTCGCAATATTCAGAAATACGTCGCTGACGGTGGTGTAGAATCCGTCAGCAAGTTGAACGGCAGCAGTAGCAGCAGCAGTAGCAATGGAATTGATGGCACCTAAAAAGTCCTTATCGGTAGTACCAGTTGGAAGAGTATCAGTCTTGGTGGGGATAAACACAAGGCTGTCGTGATCTTTTCCATCAGCAACAGACTTAGCGCTTACAGTATCTAAATCAACACCCAACACGGATTTAGAATTGTTGGCGGAGATATTAAACAACGTTGTTAAATTCAATCGATTCAAATGGACATCGAGAAGGTAACTATTATTCAAACCACTGGAATTTTTATACGAGCCAACAAATGCTAGAATAACAAGGATAAGCTGAAGTAATGTGAGGATGATTAGCGGCACTCTAAATAGTGCGAGCATATTGAAGATACGACTTGTAATGGAAGCAGGGTGGGTCTCAGCCGTATGCAGCAGAACAAAGTCTTAATGGAAAGTAAATAATCTGGTCTTCACGATCAGACAATACGTTCTTCTATGTATATGTGAAAAACAGTAAAGTAGGAGAAAACGGAAGAAAAAACAGTGCTTTTAAAGTGCTACAAGTACGAACATATTACGGTAAAGAGAGGCTTAATATTTCATTTGATTTTAAAGTTTGCGCATCACAAGAACAATTTGATAACGCTTTCTATGCAACATGAATTCAGCTGCGGCCGAAATGAAGTCACACAAATACATTCTTTGGTTTTGTTGCCACTGGGAAACTGACGTAACCACACTGGTAACTATGCTCTACTCTCCTCTATTGTACTAGCACTATTGTTTAAGGTTTGATTTTGGTGAGATGAGGCTTGAAATGCAGTTTCACAGTGCGCCGGCAATTCGGTTTCAGACGATTCCGAAAAAAACTGTCCCACTATTGCAACTTCCACCCCCGTCTAATTCCCCACCACTTAGCACCGTGGATCTGAGAACTGCAGGGGACTTTATTAATAGCAGTCCCCTCCATTAGGACTTGCATTACTTGCTTCAGTGCAGTGTTAGTAATGCAACAGTCTTTCCATAGCCCTTCCATCAATTCGATTACCTCACACCTCTTGTGTAACAACCGCTCCCCTTTTATTTCGGATTTTATTTTCAAGCTGTGGTGCAAACTGATAATTTTACGTTTTACTGCATTCGCTTATGTTGCATATACCGTTGGGTGATACCCCTTTCTGTGCATCCCAGATTTGGGGCAACCCTGTACTGTCCCACAACCTCATGCCGACGTATAATCTCACCAATAATTTGCTCGAAAATACGTTTGCACAAGCGGACTTCACATTGTGTCGTTTTAAGTTCTTGTCATGTATCTTCTGTATACTCCGTAAGACCTTGCTGCCACCCACTACTACAAGACCACCATTTAATTTCTCGACTACCAGTTACCATTTCTGCAATCTCGGCAGAAATGTCACCTTAGAATCTTTTTCCCACTGCTGTAGCGTCTAAATTATGTTGCCTGCAAGGTCCCGCTTACTGCAAGGCATGATTGCTGCAAAATCCCACTTAGTAATGTCCCACTTCAGTAAACTCTTACTAGTATTTATCCCACCAAAATATTGCTTTCACTGCAGTAGGGAATTTAATTTTGCCTGCAAGGTCCCACATAATCTAACTACATAATCTTTCTCTTAACGATACTTATTGGCTACAAATCTAGTGTCCCATCCACTATAGTTTGAACGGTCACTATGCTCTTGATCTGAAATCCTTTGACATACAGTTACAATATTGGTACATTTCTTAACTACACTAGTTTTCCCTTTTCCTATTCTTCTTCCAAGTCATCAAAACCATCCAATAGTTCTTGTTCTAGCAAATCTGCTGTTAACTCAATGGTGTCGTCAACCTTCGTACGTTTGTCATCACCATTTGTACGTACGTCCTCGTCTTCGTCTTCGGGTAATTGTCGCTTT
>ERZ778017.354-NODE-354-length-66623-cov-6.330354_pt1 | contig 66623 bp, 61 predicted proteins | sample MGYA00375747_ERZ778017 | MGnify/ENA primary metagenome ERZ778017 (study PRJEB29350, sample SAMN05509838) | bioreactor metagenome | biome: bioreactor; material: wastewater | place: South Africa: University of Cape Town | collected 2014-03-17 ...
TCGCATCGCCATCGGAGAAACAGAACCGCTTCCGTGTAACCATGAAACGCTCTAGGTGCATGCGCGCCTCGCGCCGCCGTTCGGCTCGATCCTCGTTGCCGACATGCAATTCTGGCCCTTGCCGTGCCGGCGGGATGGCCGCGCAGGCTGCCCGGATGCCATGGATTGCATATAGGCAAGAGGCTGCGGACGGCTTATCTCGGGCGCGAGACGATCGAAAGGAAGCGGGCCGGGCCGCCCCGGGCATAGGCCGCGTGCGGCGTGTTGGCGTCGAAATAGACGCTGTCGCCGATCCTGAGTTCGAGCGGCACATAGTGCTGCATATGGAACACGAGCATTCCTTCGAGCACGTAGATCAGTTCCTGGCCGGCGTGGCCCTCTATGATCGGCGGTCCGTCTTCCGGAATGGCCTCGATGAGGGTGGGTTCCATGTCCTTGGTGACGAGGTCGGTTCCCAGCCATTCGTACACGCCGCGCGCGGTCGCCTGCTTGACGCCCACGCCGGCGCGGTCCACGGCGCGGCAGCCCGGTGCGAACGAGTTCGTCGCGGGTCCCAGGATGTCCGCCCAGCGGACCCCCAGCCCCTCGCCGAGCCGGGCCAGCAAGCTGTAGGTCGGCGACATCTTGCCGTTTTCGATGCGCGAGATGGTGGAAGCGGCAACGCCCGACAGCTTGGCGAGGTCGCTCAGAAGCAGTTTCCTCTGCTTGCGCAAGCGCATGATCACCGGTCCGGGATCGCTGCTTCCGCCGGCTATTTCCGGCCGGCTGGGTATCGTTGATGGGTCGGTTCTACGCTGCCTGCTCGCCATCGCGTTCACTTTCAATGCTTGACCGGGGCCTAACCCGGGCTTGACCGGGGCTGGTTGCAAGCCCGATCCCGCCTGCAATTGGTGATTGGGGTCGGTTTGTCAAGAATACATGAATTGCGTATATGCAAAAAAATGATGGACATGCAAAACCCTGATGCTAACGTACCACGCAAGAGAAGCCTGTGCGACATCGCCGGCATGCCGGCACGGACCGTCGGCGATGTCGACCGGGCCGGAAAATCCGCAATCCAGCTACGTTCAATGGGAGAAGCCAGCATGACAGATGACCTGAAATCGACCGCCGTTTCCCGCCGCTCCACGCTCAAGGCCCTTGGCCTCGGCGCGATGTCGCTGATCGGCTCGGCGCCTTTGCTTGGTCCGCGCGCCTATGCGGAAACCGCCGACATCCAGAGCCTCGAGAAAGGCTACATCACCGCTGCGTGCACCGGCGAGATGCCGTTGACCGGCGAGCGGGACGGCAAGCCGATCGGCACCGACCTCGAACTGCTGGGCATGATCGCGGACCGCCTCGGGCTCAAGATGAAGGTCGTGTTCATGGGCTTCCCGGGGGTCGTCGAGGCGGTGCAGGCCGGCCGCGCGGACTGGTTCGGCGGCAATTTCGCCTGGACCCCTGTGCGCGCCAAGATCCTCCAGCTCACCGATCCGATCTTCTACACCGGCGCCTATGTGATCATGCGCGAGTCCGAGACGTTCACGGACCAGGTCACCGTCGCGGACCTGTCGGGCCGCTCGATCGGTTCGGGCACCGGTTTCTCGGTCGTGCCGGACATGAAGAAGGTGCCGGGCGTGACGGAGGTCAAGCTTTACGACACCACCGATTCGTGCCTGCGCGACGTCATCGCCGGCCGCCTCGACTTCGCCGTCCTCGACGCTCCGATCATCGACTACATCATCCTGCAGAATCCGTCCTTCAAGCTGAAGCAGCTGCCGCTCGCCGCCGATCCCGATTATCCCACGCTGACCGGCAAGTTCGGCTCCATCTGGGGCATGAATCCGAAGAACAACGATCTCTTCGACGCCGTGAACCAGGGGATGGCGTGGCTGCACAAAACCGGCGAAGTGGCCAAGGTGCTTGCCAAGTACGGCATCACCAATCCCGACTATCTCGTGCCTCTCGATCCCAATCCGCGCATCGGGGTAGACCGGGACGAGAACGGTATGCCGATCGGCGCTTTCGGCCATACCCCGCGCGACTTCAGCGCCTATTTCGGCTGAGCGGGCCGTACCCTTGGGCGACGTGCAGCCGCTTGTCCGGATCGCCGGCCTGACCAAGGCGTTCGGATCCCATGTCGTGCTCGACGGCATAGATCTGGACGTCATGCCGGGCCAGAAGCTCTCGCTGATCGGGCCGAGCGGCTCCGGCAAGACGACGCTGTTGCGTTGCGTCAACCACCTGGAACAGCCGACCGGCGGCCACGTCCTCATCGACGGCCAGCCGATCGGCGTGAAGCAGCGGGGCGGCAAGTTCGTCCCGATGTCCAGTACCGAGCTCGCCCGCATGAGGATGAGCATCGGCATGGTCTTCCAGCGCTTCAACCTTTTCCCCCATCTGAGCGCGTTGCAGAACGTGATGATCGGGCTGGTCAAGGTGCGCAGGCAGCCGCGCGAGGAGGCCCGCGAAGTGGCGATGTCGCTGCTTGGCAAGGTCGGCATCGCCGAGAAGGCCGATGCCTTTCCCGACAGCCTATCGGGCGGCCAGCAGCAACGTGTCGCCATTGCGCGCGCGCTCGCCATGCGGCCCAAGCTGATGCTCTTCGACGAGGCCACGTCCGCGCTCGATCCGGAACTCGTCGGCGAGGTGCTGGGGGTGATGCGCCAGCTCGCGACGGAAGGCATGACGATGATCATCGTCACCCATGAGATGCGCTTCGCCGAGTCCGTGTCCGACCAGGTCGTGTTCATGGCCGACGGCAAGATCGTGGAAAAAGGCCCTCCGCATCAGATTTTCCATGAGCCGCGGATGGAGCGCACGCGCTCTTTCCTGCGGGCCATCGACAGCCGCTGAGAGGATGCCGTGACAGACCTCTTCACCTGGCTGCCGCGCGGCGATCTGCTGGGCAACATCCTGAGCACGCTCCTGCTCGGCGCCGGCACCACGCTGATGCTTACGGCGGCCTCCTTCGTCGTCGCGCTGACGCTGGGCTTCGTCCTGGCGCTCATGCGCCGCTCGCCATGGCTCCCGCTTTCGGCGATCGCCCGGATATATCTCGAGATTTTCCGCAACATTCCCATCCTGACCCAGCTTTTCATCCTCTATTTCGGCCTCGCGCGCCTGGGCATCACGCTGCCTGCGACGGTTGCGGCCGTCCTCGGTTTCGGCCTGAACGGCGCGGCCATCCTCTCGGAGGTGTTCCGGGCGAGCATCAACGCCGTCGACCGCGGCCAGAACGAAGCCGCGTTGGCCATCGGCATGACGCCGGTGCGGTCGTTCTGGTCCATCATCCTTCCCCAGGCGTTTCCCATCGCCATTCCCTCGGTCGGAAATTTCCTCGTCGGGTTGCTGAAGGATACCTCGCTCGCTTCCGCGGCGGCCGTGCCGGAACTGGCTTTCCGCGCCAGGATGCTGGTCAGCGAAACCTACCTGACCTCCGAGATCTATCTGACCGTGGCACTGATCTACCTGTTCCTGAGCCTGCCGATCGCCCATCTCGCAAAACGGGCCGAACGCCGGTCCCTGCCTCAGAGGGCGGCCTGACGTGAGCGCGCTCGAGCTTTGGAACGAGATACACCTCGAGCTTCTGGCGGCAGCCCTTGCCAGCATCAAGCTTGCCCTCGGTGCCCTGACGATCGGCCTCGTGCTGGGTCTTTTCCTGGCGCTCGCCCGCCTATCGGGAAAGGGCTGGCTGTGGCGGGCGACGGGCATCTACATCGAGATATTCCGGGGCACGCCGGCGCTGATGCAGCTGTTCATCATCTATTTCGGCCTGGCAGCGATTGGCATCACCTTCAGTTCGCTGCAGGCGGCCATCATCGGCCTCGGGTTGAATGCCTCGGCCTATCTTTCGGAAGTCTTCCGGGCCGGCATCCAGGCCGTGCCGAAGGGCCAGACGGAAGCCGCCCTCGCCATCGGCATGACGCGGACGCAGGTCATGGTCTGGATCGTGCTGCCGCAGGCCGTGCGCGTCATGCTCGCGCCCGCCGGCAACATCGCGATCTCCCTGCTCAAGGACACCTCGGTCGCATCGCTGATCGCCGCGCCGGATCTGATGCTGCGCGCGCAAGACCTGAGTTCCCAGTATTTCCAGCCTCTCGAAATCTACCTGATCGTCGGAGCGATGTACTTCGTCCTCTGCTTCCCGCTGTCCCTGCTCGTGCGCGCGGTCGAGCCTGACCGGTAGTCGGGGCAGCCGAACGTCGTCCTGATTCAACCCCCGGCCTGCCTCCTGGAAGGCCCAACAAAGGAGACCCTCCATGCGTAAGAATATCCAGACCCCGCTGCCCGCCGGATCGGCCCCGGTCGAGTGGGCGAGCCTGGGCGGCAACACGCTCTACACCGCCAGCATTCCGATCCGCAGCGACGGCTCCATCGAAACCGGCGACATCGCCGCGCAGACGAAACTGACGATGGATAACCTGAGGACCATCGTCGAATCCGCCGGCGGCACGATGGACGACATCACGCAGGTGCAGGTCTATCTCACCGGCAAGGAACATTTCGAGGGCATGAACGTCGTCTACAAGACGTATTTCAACCAGCCTTACCCGAACCGCGCCACCGTCATTGCCGATCTGATGGTGCCGGGTGCCAACATCGAGATCGTGGCCCACGCCCATATCGAGAAGTAAATCCGATGGCCGGGACGATTGTCGTCGGTGCCGGGATCGTCGGCACCACAACCGCTCTTTACCTGGCGCGCGCCGGTGAAGAGGTGACAGTGCTCGACAACCGGCCCGCGGCAGGACTGGAGACGAGTTACGCGAACGGCGGCCTTCTGGCCGCCAACAGCGCCTTGCCGTGGTCCGCCCCCGGAACGCCCGGCCTGCTGATGAAATGGCTTGGCCGCGAGGACGTCCCGCTTACCTTGCGGCCAAGCGCTATCCCCGGCCTCGGCTTGTGGGGCCTGCGGTTCCTGGCCAACTGCCGGAAGGGCAAGTACAGGCGCACCGCCCTTGCCTTGACCCGGCTGGGCCAGGCCAGCCTTGAAGAACTGAACGGGCTGCTGGACGGCAACCTGGTCGATGCGAAGATATGGACGGGCGGGCACCTGGAAATCTTCCGCGGCCCGCACGCCGTGGAGGAAGCCGGCCGCTCGAAGCGCTTTCTCGAGGATATGGGCGCCGAAACCGAACTGCTGGACGCGCGTGGCTGCGTGGCGCTGGAGCCGACCCTGGAGCCGGTCCGAAGCCGGATAGGCGCCGGTCTGGTATTGAAGAAGGACGCCTGGGGCGATGCGCGGCTCTTTTCGGCCGCAACCGCCGACGGCGCCGGGCGCCTCGGCGTCGATTTCCGCTACGATTGCCGCGTGGACAGGATCGAGGCCGAGGGCGGCAGGGTCCGTGCCGTCCATGCGAACGGGCAGCGGCTGGCGGCCGATCGCGTGATCGTGTGCGCCGGCCCGCACTCGCCCGGCTTGGTGAAGCCGCTCGGCGTCAGCCTGCCGATCGCGCCCGTCAAGGGATACTCGATGACCCTGATGAAGGAGGACATCGGCTTCCTGCCCGGCATGCCCGTGCTCGACGAATTCGAGCGCATGGCGGTCACGCCGCTCGGCGACCGGCTGCGCGTGGCGGGCACGGTCGAGTTCGACGGCTTCAACGGCGAGATCCGGCCGGGCCGCATCGCCAACCTGACGAACGCCCTAAAGCGCCTCTATCCGGATTTGACGATGCCGCGCGAAATCAATGCCTGGTGCGGCATGCGGCCGATGTCCGCGGACGGGCTGCCCTTCATAGACGCCGCTCCGGTGGGCGGCCTGTTCGTCAATACCGGGCATGGCGCGGTCGGGTGGACGCTCGCATGCGGTTCCGCGCGCCTCATCGCCGATATCGTAACCTGCCGGGAAAAGGCGGGATCGTCGCCGTTCCGCCTCGGCCGCAGCATCTGGTGAGGGACATGGCTTCAAATCCGTCGGCGAAGAGGATCATGGTGCTGGGCGGCGGCGTCGTCGGCGTGACCACCGCGTATTTCCTGGCGCGCGACGGCCATGACGTCGAACTGGTCGAGCGGAACGCTGCGACGGGCTTCGGCACGTCCAGGGCCAACGGCGGCCTTGTTTCGGTCGGGTGCAGCCAGCCCTGGAACTCGCCGTCGGTGCCGCTGACGGTGTTGAAATCCTGGGGCCGGGTGGACTCCCCGTTCCTGTTCCGGACGAGCGCGTTCCCGGGCGTCATCCCGTGGGGCCTCAAATATCTGCTGCGGTGCCGGGCGGACGCATACGCGCGCTCCTCGAGCGCCAGCGTGCGGATACTGTCCGACAGCCTGAAGCGCCTGCGGGCGGTGGTGGAGGAAACCCAGCTTCAGTACGACAAGCTTCAGAACGGCGTGCTGAAGTTCTTCGCAAGCCCGGCCGAACTCGACAAGGAACTCGCCCTTGCGCGCCGGCTGTCGCGCGACGGGCTCGAGTTCAAAAGCCTCACGGTCGATGAGATCATCGCGCTGGAGCCTCTGCTGGAGGCGCAGCGGAGCCAGATCGCCGGCGGGCTTTACTTTCCGGACGACGAGAGCGGCGACGCCCATACGTTCACGCGCGAACTCGCCGGCAAGGCCGAACAGCTCGGCGTCAGGTTTCACTATGGCACGACGATCGACAGGATCGTCGAAAGCCATGGCCGCGTCAGCCACGTGCGGACCGATCGCGGCGACATGACGGCCGACCTGTTCGTCCTGGCTTTGGGGCCGGCGGCGGCCGGCCTTGCAAGGCCGCTCGGCGTGAAGCTGCCGATCTACCCGGTAAAGGGCTATTCGGTCACGATCGAGACCCATGGACATATCCCGCTCCCGAAAACGCCGTTCATCGACTGGGACAGGAAGATGGGGATAACGGCGTTCGGAACCCGCATACGGGCCGGCGGCACGGCCGAGTTCGCCGGCTACGACGTCGATCCGACGCGCGAGCGCTGGCAGGTGCTTCACCGCAACATGCTGGAGCTTTTCCCGTCCCTGGCCGATGCGCCCGACGCCGACATCATGCCCTGGGCGGGCCTTCGCCCGGTGACGCCCGACGGCATGCCGATCCTGGGCGCAAGCTCCGTCCAGAACCTCCTGCTCAATGTCGGCCACGGCCCGCAGGGGTGGGGTCTTTCCTGCGGCTGCGCGGGATTCGTGGCCGACCTGGTCGCGGGGCGCAGGACGGCGGTGGATGCGGCGCCGTTCGCCTACGCGCGTTTCTAGAGCCTTTCGGGGCTCGTTCAGGCGGCGGCGGCCGTGCCGCGCCGCAGGCCCTGGTTGACGACCAGGAAAACGATCACCGAGACGAACACCGACATCGACAGCACCGTGGTCGCGATCGCGTTGAGCTCGGGGGTGATGCCGCGCTTGACGGAGGCGAACATGTAGACCGGCAGCGTCGGGTTGGGGCCGGAGACGAAGAAGGCGATGATGAACTCGTCGAAGCTCAGCACGAAGGACAACAGCGCGCCGACGAGCATGGCCGGCGCGATGAAGGGCAGCACGATCCGGTAGAGCGTCTCGCCCCTGGTGGCGTAGAGGTCGGCCGACGCCTCAAGCCAGCCGCGGTTGACCTGGCGCAGGCGCAACAGGACGATCTCGACGACGAGCGCGGTGCAGAACAGGCTGTGTGCCGCGATCACGGTCGGCTTGCCGAAGGAGAACAGCTTGACCGGCTTCGGCCAGCCGTTGAGGAACGCCACGAGGCTTTCGCTCCCCGATATGGCGGCCGAGAAAAACACCAGCGAGGCCAGGCCGATGACGATTCCCGGAATGGCCAGGCCGATCATGAACATGGCCTGCACGATCATGCGCGCACGAGGCGAAACCCCGCTCAGGCCGAGCGCGACGGCGCTGCCCAGAAGCGAGGAGATCACGGCCGTGCACAGCGCGATGGTGAGGCTGTTCGTAAGCGCGTTCATGGCAAGGGGGCTTGCGAAAGCCTTGACGTACCATTTGAGCGACAGGCCGGTCAGCACGCTGACATTGGCCGCCTCGTTGAACGAAAACAGGACGATGACCGTCACCGGGATGTAGAGGAACAGGAATACGAGCAGCGTGAAGATGCGCATGTCAGTCGGCCCTGTCCGCGTGGGTGGTCGCCCGCTGGGCGATCTGGCTGAGGGTTGCCGCCAGGGTCAGCATCAGCACCAGCGTGATGGCGATCGCCGATCCGAGCGGCCAGTTGCGTGATTGCAGGAACAGGTCGACGATGGCGTTGCCGATGAAGTAGACCTTGCCGCCGCCGAGCAGCATCGGGATGAGATATTCCCCCGACAGCAGCATGAAGACCAGCGTGTAGCCGGAGATGATGCCGGGCAGCGCCAGCGGCAGGACGACCGAAAAGACGGTCTCGATGCGGCCGCGCCCGAGGTCGTAGGAGGCTTCGATGAGGTCGTTGCCGACCCGGTCGAAGGCGATGAACAGGGTCAGGATCATGATCGGCAGATAGGCGTAGACGACGCCGGCGAAGACCGCCGGTTCGCTGTTGAGCAGGCGGAAACGGCCGAAGCCCATCCAGTCCAGCAGCGCCGGCAAGCCGCGGCCGCCGAGGATGAAGTACCAGGCGTAGGTGCGCGCCACGAACGAGGTGAAGAAAGGCAGCACAACGAGGAAGAGCATGATGAAGCGCCATGGCCCGGTCAGGCGCTTGGCGATGAAATAGGCGACCGGCATGCCGACCAGCGCGCAGGCCGCAGCCCCCAGCCCCGCCAGCTTCAGCGTGCTCAGATAGGCGCTGGAGCGCGTCGCAATGTCGATGAAATTGGTGAGCGTGAGGGCGGGCTGATAGCCGCCGTTGGCCGCCCGCTCGCCGAGCGAGAACACCAATGTCGTGAGCAGCGGACCGACCAGCGTGATGGCCAGAAGGGCGCAGCCCGGCAGCAACATCCATCGTGCGGCTTTGGTGCTCAAGATCGGCATGGTGATCCACTCGCGAAGCAGACTGTCGTTCAATGGCGGGCGCGGCCGCCTTCGTGGCTGCGCGAGCGGGAACCCGCCCGCGCAGCCTGCGCGTCAGGCGGCCTTGAAGCGCGCCATGATCTCGGTGCGATGCGGATTGGTCATCGCCTCGGCCGTGCCGAACTCCAGCGGCGTCAGCAGTTCCTTGGCCGGGTAGAGGATCGGATCGGTCGTGACTTCCGGCGGCAGCAGGGCGAGGACCCGGCTGTCGGAAATCGCCGAGCCGTGGACGTCGAACTCCTTGGCGTTGACCGTCGGCTCGAGCATGTGATTGACCAGCGCATAGGCCGCCGGGCGGTTCTGGCCGCCGTTGATGATGGTGTAGAAGTCGCTCCAGATTTCGCCGCCCTCGCTGGCGATGACGTACTGGATGGTCGACATGTCGCGGCTCAGTTGCTTTGCGTCGAAGCTCCAGCACATCGCGATGCTGGCGTCTCCGCTGCGGATCATCGGCTGGAAGTCCGACGAGATGGCGAAAAGATGCGGCTTGAGGTCGAGCAGGAGTTCTTCCGCCTGCTTCAACTGGGAATCCTCGATCGAGTTGAAGGAATATCCGAAATATTTCAGGGCAAAGCCGACCGTGTCCAGCGGGTGGTCGAGAGCGATGCCGTAGCCGGAATATTCGCCCCGGATGCCGTCGAAATAGTCTTTCCACGAGGTGAACGGGGTCTTGACGGTGTCGGTGTTGACGACGAAGCCGCTCGTGCCCCAGTTCTTGTGGACGGCATAGGTGTTGCCGTCGATCGTCGCCTGTTCGACGAAGCGCGGGTCGACGACCGAGGGGTCGTAGTTGGGCAGCAGGCTGAGGTCGAGAGGCTCGATGAACTTGGCCTTCGCGTAAGGCGAGATGGCGTAGTTCGACGGCACGACGATGTCGAAGCCGCTGTCGCCGGCCTGCATCTTGGCCATCATTTCCTCGTTCGAGCCGAAGATGGCCATGTTGACGTTGACGCCGGTATTTGCCGTGAAGGCGTCGATATTGGCCTGGTTCTGGTAGTTCGGCCAGGTCGCCAGCGTCACCGTGCCGGACAATTCCTGCGCAAGGGCCGGTGCGCTGCGCAGCCCGAGCGCCGCCATCGTCGCGCCGATGCCCGTCACCTTGAGGAAGTTGCGGCGGGATATGTCGCCGCGCCGGTATTTCTCGACCCAGATGCTTAGTTCTTTACGGTCCATTTCATCACTCCCTTTGTTGATCCTGTTCAGTTTGTGAAAATCCGGTAGTTGCCGGCGTCGACGACGGTCTCGACTTCCTGTCCGACGGCGAATGCCTGCCTCTGCAACTCGTCGACCCCGAGCCGGGCGATGATGTCGCCGGTCTCGGGCGAGGTCAGCCGTATCTCGGCCTTGTCGCCGAGATAGATGATGTTGGTGATCGAGGCGCGCGCCGGATCTTTCTGGCGCTCCGGGGAAAGGTGCGCCAGCCTCACGTCGTCCGGCCGGTAGCCGACATGCACGTTCGCGCCGGCGGCGGGCGCCGGTGTCGTCGCCGCCACGCGCAGCGAACGCCGCCCGAGCGCGAGCACGCATCCGTCCGCTCCCGATTCGGTCACCGTGGCCGGATGGAGGTTGAAATCGCCGATGAAGGAGGCGACGAAGCGCGAGGCCGGCCGGTTGTAGAGGTCCTGCGGCGACCCAATCTGCTCGATGCGGCCCTTGTTCATGACGATGATCTTGTCGCTGAGCGACAGCGCCTCGTGCTGGTCGTGGGTGACCATGATGAAGGTGATGCCGAGATTGCGCTGAAGGCTCTGCAACTCGAACTGCACGTCGCGCCTGAGTTTCTTGTCGAGCGCCGCCAGAGGCTCGTCGAGGATCAGGATCGTCGGGTTGTTGACGATGGCCCGCGCCAGCGCCACGCGCTGCTGCTGGCCGCCCGAGAGCTGCCAGATGCGGTTTTGTTCCTTGCCCTGGAGCTGGGTTTTCTCGATGACCTCGCCGACCCGCTCGTTCACCTCCTGCTTGGGGCGGCGGTTGCGGCGGCTGCGCAGGCCGTAGGCGATGTTGTCGAAGACGTTGAGATGCGGAAACAGGGCGTAGTTCTGGAACACCATGTTGATCGGCCGCTCGTAGGGCGGCCGGTGGCCGACGTCGACGCCGCCGATCTCGATGCTGCCCTCGGACGCGAAGTCGAAGCCGGCGATCAGGCGCAGCGTCGTCGTCTTGCCGCAGCCCGAAGGGCCCAGGATGGAGACGAACGACCCGCCTTCGATCGTGAAACTGGCGTTGCTGACGGCGGTGAAATCCCCGAACCGCTTGCTGACGTTCGTGAAAGCGATATCGCCCTGGTGCGAGGCGTTCATGCGGGCGCTCCCATGCTTGCCGCCGCTGCCAGCGATTCCCCGCCGTCGACTACCAGCGCATGGCCGGTCACGTAGGACGACATCGGCGAGACGAGGAAGAGGATCGCGTCCGCCAGTTCGTCGAGGCGCCCGAACCGGCCGAGCGGCACCTTGGTGCGCACGACCTGCTCCAGCGCCTCCCGGCCGCCGAGATGGTTCTGGTAGGGGAGGTTGAACGGCGTGTCGACCCAGCCGGGGCACAGCGCGTTGACGCGGATGCCGCAGCCGCCGTAATCGAGCGCGAGCTGGCGCGTCAGCGTGATGACCGCCGCCTTGGAGGTGGTGTAGGCGAGCATCGCCCAGTCCAGGAACAGCCCGGCGTTGGACGAGGAATTGAGGATCACGCCGCCGCCCTGCTCCTTCATCAGCGGGATGACGGCCTTGGCGGCGACGAACTGCGCCATCAGGTTGACGCGCAGCGACTGCTCGAAATCGGCGATGCTCAGGCTCTCGGCGGACCCCGCGATCTGCACGCCGGCGTGGTTGTGCAGGATGTCGATGCGGCCGAAGTCTTTCAAGCAGGCGGCGAGAAGAGTGTCCACGGCCGCGAAGGAGGTGACGTCCAGGCCGTGATCCACGGCCTCGCCGCCGGCGTCGCGGATCAGGCCGGCGGTGGCGCGCGCCGCTTCGGGGTCGCGGTCGGTGACGAACAGGCGGGCGCCGCTGGCGGCGAGCTTGAGCGCGCCGGCCCGGCCGATGCCCGACCCGGCCGCGGTGAGAAAAGCGACCTTTCCGGCCAGCAGTTTCGTTTCGCCTGTCATGCTCACCTCAACCCTTCCCCCCCGATGTCGAACGGGATGCCGCCTGATCGGCCGTGTGTCCGCGCTCCGCCTGGTCGCCGGACCGCATCAGCCCGCACTGTTGCCGCCGTCCACTGCCAATGTGGCGCCGGTGATGAAAGAAGCGTCCTCGGACGCCAGAAAGCACACCGCCCTTGCGATCTCTTCCCGCCCGGCGACCCTGCCCATGGGGATGGCTTCGCCGAGCGCCTTCAGGCGGGCGTCGCGCGCCGCCTGCGGCATGGCGCTGTCGAGCATGGACGTATCGGTGTCGCCGGGGCACACCGCATTGACGCGGATGCCGGCGCGCGCATGGTCGAGCGCCATCGAACGGGTCATCTGGATCAATGCGCCTTTGCTTACGCCATAGGCGACGGCGCCCCTGGCGCCGACGAGGCCCCAGTCGGAGGCGATGTTGACGATGGCTCCCTGGCGGCGCGGCACCATAACCCGCAGGGCCGCCCTGGACATCCGGAACGCAGCGGTCACGTTGGTGGCCATCGTGCGGTCCCATTCCTCGTCGGTGCAGGCGAGCGCGTCGCCCCGAAACAGGATGCCGGCGTTGTTGACCAGGATGTCGAGCCGGCCGAACTCGGACAGCGCGGCGGCGACCAGTTCCTCGGCGGCGCCCGCGGCCGTCACGTCGGCGGCCCTGAACGCGAGCGGGGCGCCCGCCGCCTGAAGGTCCGCCAGCAACGCGGACGGCAGCGGCCGCCGGCCGCTCAGCACCAGGTGCGCGCCCTGCCGGGCGAAGTGCCGGGCGATTTCCTCGCCGATTCCCGAGGTGGCGCCCGTGAGCAGAACGACCTTTCCGGAAAAGTCCATGTTGGCCATCAGTAGCGCTGCCTGAATAACGAACGGCGTTCATAGGCGTCGGCGGCCTGGTCGATGAAGGCGGCCATGGTCCGAGCGCCGTAGGCATCGCGCAGGTTTTGCGCGCACGCCTTCAGCACGGCGGCGCTGGCAGCGCGGCCGGGGCGCAGCAATTCGTAGATTTCCATGACGACCGCGTCGGGAACCTGCACAAGTTCGGCGGCACGCTCGAAATTGTCGGCAAGCGTGTCGCGCGAGACCTGCCGGGCCACCTGCGCCTGCATGCGCAAGGCTTTCGCGGTGATCGTGAAGTCCGCGGCCGCGAGCTTCCCGGACAGGATGTTGTCGAGCGTCAGGTCCGCGAACGGCCTGCCGGTCGCCGTCTCCAGCCCGTCGGGATCGGTTTCCATGATCGGATAGGCAAGCCCGCTCATCGGCGGAACTCCAGGTGCAGTTCTTCCGGAAGCGCGTAGGGGTCCGCGGCGGCGGTCTCGATCGCAAAAAGCATGGCGGTCGCGACGTGGTGCTTGGCCAGCATGGCGTCGCCGTTGTAGGCGACCAGCACGGGTTCGGGCGTTTCGCCGCGGGCGAAGCGCGCTGCATTGGCCCCGAGCCGCCGGTAGTGGTCAAGGCTCGTGATCGGCGCCATCGAGAACAGTTCCAGGTTGAGATGGGGGAAACGGTCCTTCTGGTGGATGACGGCCGTACCCTTGGCCTGGATGCCGATGCCGTAGCCCGACCCGGACAGGCGCGCGGCCGTCAGGCCGAGAAAGGACGTGTCGGCCGTATGACGCACGCGCACCACCCGGTATCGGCCGCCTTCGCTGTCGATGCCTTCGACCAGCGCTTTCAGGACGTCAGCGAGCTTGTGCCCGGCCGTCGTTTCATGGATGTCGATGCCCCAGGCGGGGCTGAGGCCGATGACGACTTCGTGCCGGTCCGCCCCCGGTGCTGCCGATCCCACCGGCAGCAGGGCGTAGGTCGCCTGCGCGGCCAGCGCCTTCGACTTTGTCGGCGGAGCGACGACGTCGCCGCGCGAGATGGAATCGCGCATGGCGGCGATCTGGGTCCAGCGCTCGTCGCTCATGCGGTAGCCGCTGCCCGGGCCGCTGTAGTCGTTCGGATCGTTGACGGCGCTGACGACGCCGCTGCCGGTGATGATGGCGGCCGTCTGCAGGTGATCGCCGCAGACGCGGACCCTCAGCATCGACAAGAGGTTCGCGGCCTCGTCCTCGAAGCCGCGGCGGTGGAGGGCGGCTACCACGTCCACGGCCGTGATCCGGCGGGCCTTGAGCTTGTCGGCGATCCCGGTCACTTCCCCCGCCGAAAAGGTGTCCGTGTCCCGGGAGCCCGAAGCGAACACGACGCTCGCCTTGCTGGCCTCGCTCACCTCGGCGAGGTCGAGTTCCGCGAACACCGCGGCGATGGCGTCGACCGCGCGCCGCCTTACGTCGAGGGCCCTGTCCTCCGTCAGCGGCGTCAGCCCGCCTTCGAGGACGAAGTCGCGTTGCAGGGCGAGATAGTCCTCCAGTTCCTCGCCGTTGAACAGCGAGGCCGCGAAGGAATTGTCATAGGACAGGATCGAGCCGAACCCGGAGCAGATGAAATCGGTCCCCGAGACGAGGGCAGGCATGATCTTGGCGCCGACCCGGATCTCCGACGAACTGGCCCGGGTATCGTTGCCGCTGGCGCATTCGAGGTCGAGCAGGGCCGCCAGCACGTTCTCGGCGAAGATCTCGCGGCCGCCGCCCGGAACGGAATAGGTCAGGGGCGCGCCGTCGATGCCGCCGTTCTGGGTGCCCTGCACGCCCATCCCGCGTTGCAGGCAAAGGCAGCGGGCTTCGAGGTAGAGGATCGAATGGGCGCTGTGGTAGCCCATCAAAAGCTCCGAGCCGCCGCCCGACGTGCAGCGCGCCTTGATGCCGCGCGACGCATAGGCCGCCGTCAGGAAGGCCTTCGACCATGGCGTGTCGTCGCCGTCGATGAAGGAACCCTCCGTGCCGTAGACGGAAACGGTTTCGGCGTAGGACGTGAAGCCCGCCATGCCGATGGCGAGTTCGTCGGCCTCCTCGCTCGAGCACTGGAAAAGGACCCCGTTGCGGCCGACCGCCGCGCCGACGAAGCAGCCCAGCGCGTTCGACCAGCTGTTGCTGGCCACGCGCATGGTGGTCTCGATCTCGTCGAAGCCCAGCGCGACGGCGGTCGCCGCGTCGGCGGCCAGTTGCAGCGGATCGTCCTTGGCGTTGGTCACGTGCGCCTGGTTGCCGGGCGTGCGGCGGGCCCGCAGCTTGGTTTGCGCGAACATGAGTTCGACGGTGCTGAGTTCGCTCAGCACCTCGACCAGCTTGGCCGGCGTCATGCCGCGCGCGAGCCTGACCAGGTCGCCGCGCGGGACGTTGATGTCGACCAGGCGCCTGGCGAACTCGCGGCTGTCGACGGCCATGGCCTGTGCGGCGACGTCGATGTCGATGTGGTAGCGGGCGATGAACTCGTCGATCAGGTCGAAATCCTTCTCCGCGACGCCGTCGAGTTCGACCACCCGCCCCTGCGAGACGACGAGCGAGGGCGAAGGGTCCCTCGGGCTCCTGGTCGCGGAAAAGCCGTTTTGCGCGTCCTCGACGGCGAAACGGTCCAGCCGCAGGGGGCGCCCGTCCCACTCGTCGAAGCGCCGCCATCGATTCGGCGAGGGGCGAGTTGGGGAAAGTTCTGGCATCGGCGGCTTTGAGTCCGTTTTTTCACTGGATCGGGTTATGCTGCGTCCCTGATTTGAACAGCAATCCGGCTGAACCTGGGGCGCGACCGTAAGCGATTGAGCGGATTGCACTATCTACCAAACGGGGTATGTCGAATGTGGGAGGCGCCAATGGATATTCTCGATACGCCCGCACCGATATCGCTCAGCCATGCGCTCGCCAACCTGATCGGCGGCATTCCGGACGACGATTTCTATATAAAGCTTTTCGCCTTCATTTCCCGCAACTTCTTTTTCGATAGCGGGCATGTCATCCAGTACGATATCGAAGGCGCGCCGACCGTGCTGCACGACGGCCGGCCGGCGCCGTATGAGCCCTTGTATGAATACATTTCGGGCTACTTCCTGCTCGATCCGCTGTGGACCAAGATCGAGAACAGGACTTTCGTCGACAAGACCTACAATCTCGACACGCTCGCCCCCGACAATTTCTACAAGAGTTCCTACTACAAGCATCATTACGGAGAGGCGGAGATCGTGGACGAGATCGGCTGGGTGGTCAGCCTCTCCGAGACGATCCGGATCGTGGTCTGCCTGATGCGCCGGTGGGATTCCGAATGCTTCTCGAAGGCCGACCTCGACTTCATGGCGGTGGTGCAGCCGATCGTCAGCAGCGCCGTGACGGTCCACGAGCATCTCAAGCAGCAGCGCGCCGACCGCTCGAACGCGATCAGGGTGGGCAAATACCTGTCGCCGTCCGAATTCATCAACCGCCTGATCCGGACCCGCGGGGAAGAAGGCAGCCAGCTTTCCGAGCGGCAATCGGAAGTCGTCAACCTCATCCTCAAGGGCCATTCGACGGAGTCGATCGCGTTGAACCTGGAGATTTCCGCCGGAACGGTCAAAACCCACAAGCGGGATATCTATTCCAAGCTCAACATCTCCTCGCACGGCGAATTGTTCAACGTCTTCGTCGAGGCGATGTATGGCGGCGAGCCAACTTTGGCTCCGAATACCCCAGCGAGACAATCATGACGGGCAGGGCCGGCAAGCAATCGCGGAACGAGGCGCCGGATGCCCCGGCTGCCGCCTGGGGAGACAATGGCGCGCGCGCCCGTGTCGAGCTTATCCCGGCCAAGCGCCACGCCTTCATCCTTGAATGCCTGAAGCGCAAGGGCGCGGTCGACGTGCAGGAACTGATCGGCCTCGTCGGCGCCTCGCCGTCGACGATCAGGCGCGATCTCGAAACGCTGGAGCGGCAGGGCGCGCTTGAGCGGACCCATGGCGGAGCGATGCTCCAGCGCAGCGACCTCGTCACCTTCGAGCCGAACCAGGCGACGGCGGCGCATTTCGCCAGGCCCGAGAAGGAAGCGATCGGCCGGGCGGCGGCGGCGACGCTGCGCGCTGGCCAGAGCGTCATCTTCGATTCCGGCACCACGGTGCTGGAGGTCGCCCGCGCCATCGCGGCGAACCCGATGCCGCTGACGGCGGTCACCAACAGCCTGGCCATAGCGCAGGTGTTCGCCGGGGTGCCGGATGTGCGCCTCGTCCTGCCCGGAGGGACGTGCAAGCCGGGGTCGGTCACGCTGGTCGGCCATCCGGGCGAGGATTTCCTGCGCACGATCCATGCCGATGTCGCGATTCTCGGAACGCATGCCGTCACCGCCGGCAGGCTGACGGAAACCGCGCTCGATGTCGCGGCGATGAAGCAGGCGATGATCGCGGCGGCGCGGCGTGTCGTCGTGCTCGCCGACAGTTCCAAGTTCACGGCGCCGAGTTTCTGCACCATCTGCACGATGGAAGCGATCGACCAGATCGTCACCGACGACGGCATCGGGCCGGAGGACCTGGCCGATCTTCGCGCGCTCGGCGTCGAGGTGGCGGTGGTCCCCGTCGACCGGCGAGGCTCCGTTGGGCCACAGTGAGCCGATCGACGTCCGCCTGCTCGCCGACGACCTGACGGGCGCGCTCGACAGCGCCGTGGCCTTCGCGTCGGCCGGCAGCGGGGTCGCGGTGACGTGGTGGCCGCATCGGCACGCGGGCGCCCGCGCCGCCATCGACCTGGCGACGAGGGAAGGCGGCGGGGCCGAGGCGGCCCGAAGGCACGCGGAGTTCGCGCCCTGGCTTTCGGCCGGCCGCATCAGTTTCAAGAAGATCGACAGCGTGTTGCGCGGCCACCCCGTCGCGGAGATCGCCGCCTGCATCGAGGCCGGCGGCTTCGAACGGGTGATCGTCGCGCCTGCCTTTCCTTTCCAGGGCAGGGTGACGCGCACCGGCCGCCAGTGGCGGCTCGACCGGGAAGAGCAGGTCGGCCCGCCTCTCGGCCGCGACCTTGCCCGCCGCTTCGCCGTAGCCCATGGCCGCCCGGGCGACGCGCCGCTCCGGCGGGTGACGGTCTACGATGCCGAAACGCAACATGACCTCGACGATATCGTCTCGGCCGTCGGCGTTCGCAGCGAGTCTACCCTGTGGGTCGGCTCCGGCGGCCTGGCGGTTGCGCTTGCCCGCCACCTGGACTGGACCGACGGTGCGGCGGTCGCATGCCGTGGCCCTTTCCTGGCGCTCGTCGGGACCGACAACGAGGTCACGCGCCGCCAGGTCCGGCATTTCGCCGAACGCGACGCGCAGGCCGAAATCGTGATCGGCGGCGATGTCGCCGCGGCCAGGGCCAGGCTGGTGGAGCGCATGGCGCGCGGCGAGCCGTCGCTGGTCACGGTGGCGGCGAACGGTGACCGCCGGGCCGCCGCGCGCCGCGTCGGGCGGGCCTTCGCCGAACTCCTCGACGGGTTGCCGAAGCCGGGCACCCTGCTGGTCACGGGAGGCGAGACGTTGCGGTCCGTGTGCGAGACTCTCGGCTCGGCCCGGCTCGTGGTCGAAAAGGCCATCGAACCCGGGCTGCCGGTCTCGCGCATGGGCGGCGGCCGATTCGACGGCGTGGTCACGATATCGAAATCGGGAGGCTTCGGGGAACCGGGCCTGTTCTCGCGCCTGGCCGGCGCCATGCCGGCCTGATGCGGGCGCTTCGCGGCTCCGGCGGGTGATGCCGGCAGCCTGCACGATCGGTCAAATATGATCATATGCGCGGCTTGATCGAAGTTTTTCTGCCGTTTCCGTCCAGAATACCCGATGCGGTCCAGCCATGATGATCGTAAAAGAGAGTTATTGCGTGTTTCTGGTTGATAAGGGTAAGCTCGGTCCATGGACGACGTGTCATGACATCCCTGCGGCTTGCGGTCACGATGGGCGATCCCGCCGGGGTCGGCCCGGAAATCATCGCCAAGGCGTGCGCGCGCCTGCGTCCCCGGCTCGAGGCGGGGCGGCTGTCGCTTCTGGTCGTCGGCAGCGTCGCGGCCATGAAGCCTTTGGAATCCGTTTCCGGCCCGATTCCCGAGGAGCAGCCTTCATGGAACGGGCGCGTTCCTCCCGTCGCCATTCTCGAGGCGGGGCCTGAAAGGATGCCGATCCGGCCCGGCGTCCTGTCGGCCGAAGGCGGGCGCCTCGCCTACCTCGCCATAGAAAAGGCGGTCAGGCTCGCGCAGTCGGGCGCCGTCGCCGGCATCGTCACGGCTCCCCTGAACAAGGAGGCGCTCAACCTGGCCGGCTACCGCTATTCCGGCCATACCGACATGCTGGCCGATCTGATGGGCGCGCGCGATTCCGTGATGATGCTGGCGCATGGCGACTTCAGGGTCAGCCATGTCACGACCCATGTGCCGCTGGCGCAGGTTCCCTCGAAACTCACCGGGCCGCGCCTGCGCCGGGTGATCGAACTGACCGTCGAGGCGTTGCGCAAGCTCGGCGTTGCGCGCCCGCGGCTGGCGATCGCGGCGCTCAATCCGCATGCGGGCGAAGGCGGGATTTTCGGGCGCGAGGATATCGAAGTGACCGCGCCGGTCGTCGCTTCCTATGCCGGGGCCGATTTTGAGGTCGCCGGGCCGGTTCCCGGCGACACCGTGTTCGTCAAGCTCAGGGCGCGCCAGTACGACGCCGTGGTCGCGATGTATCACGATCAGGGCCACATTCCGGTGAAGCTGCTCGGCTTCGACGTGGATCCGGCAACGGGCGAGTGGAAAGCGCTTTCCGGCGTCAACGTGACGCTCGGGCTTCCCATCATCCGCACCTCCGTCGACCATGGCACCGCTTTCGACATAGCCGGCAAGGGCGTCGCCAACGAAGACAGCCTGATCGAAGCGATCGAGTTCGCCGTCGATCTGGCGAGGGGCCGGCAGGTGCAGCCGCGCGCCGCGCCCATGGACGCCGCAGGGGAAGGCTGACAATGACCGGCCGCAGCCTCGCCCGTTTGCGAAGTGCGGCCGTTGGTGCGGTTTGTCCCGGAGCGGCCGCCTGGCGTTGCGTGAAAATGCCATGCCGGCGTCGTGCGGCTCCCCGGCCGCGGGATCATGCCTGCCGGTTCGGGAACGTTCCCATCACCTGGCCTCGTGCGAGTTGACAATGCTTGAAATCAGTGAGAAGCTTGCAAAGAGAACGTTCCCATCGGGGATTTTTTGCGAAAAACGGCGTGTGGAGGCTATCCGTTGAGCAGCGTACCCTTGCCGAGATTGCAGGCGGAGAGCGTCACCAAATCCTATGGCGCGACCACCGCCCTGGAGAACGTCTCGCTGGAACTGGTGGCGGGCGAGGTCCATGCCCTGCTCGGCGAGAACGGCGCCGGCAAGTCGACGCTGGTCAAGATACTGGGCGGCGTGGTGCGGCCCAACAGCGGCCATATCCGGATCGACGGCGCGCCCTACGCGCCTTTGTCCACGCTGGACGCGCGCCGTAGCGGCGTTGCCACGGCGTTTCAGGAACTGAGCCTTGCGCCCAACCTGACGGTCGCCGAAGCGCTGCTCCTGCCGTCGCTGAAACGCGGCGCCCTCGGGCTGGTTTCGCGCCGCCGCACGGCGCAGGCGGCGGCCGAGATATTGCATCGCTATCATCTGGGCGACGTCTCCCCGATCACCGAGATCGCCAGCCTGTCGCTCGCCCAGCGCCAGCGCATCGAGATCGTCCGCGCCATGCAGCACGCCAGCAAGGTGCTGGTCCTCGACGAACCGACGGCCGCGCTGACGGATGTCGAATGGCTGTTCAGGCTGGTGCGGCAGGCTACGGCGACCGGCACCGCCGTCCTCTATATCTCGCACCGCCTCGCCGAGGTGCGTTCGCTGTGCGGGACGGCGACCGTCCTGCGCAATGGCCGCTCGGTTGCGACCGTCGATCTTTCGGACGCCAGCGACGCCGATATCTTCGAGTTGATGGTGGGCCGCACGAAGATGGCGGGAGACCGTCCCCCCGGTGCGCCGGGTCCCCAGGCGCGCAAGGCCCTGGAGCTTCAGGATATCGTCGGCGCCAAGCTGCGCGGCGTCACCCTCGACGTCAGGGAAGGCGAGATCGCCGGCATCGCCGCCCTGGAAGGGCAGGGGCAGCGCGAGCTTTTCCGGACGCTGGTCGGCATGGAAAAGATGACGTCGGGGCGGATTCTGGTCGCGGGAAAACCCTTCCAGCCCTCCAGCCCGCGTCACGCCACCGCCGCCGGCCTGAGCTTTCTTCCCGAGGAACGCAAGGTCGAGGGAATTTTCGCCACCCTGTCGACGGCGGCCAATATCGTCCTGCCGGTGACCCAGCGCATCAGCCGCGGCGGCTTCGTCTGGCCTTCGCTCGAGCGCAAGGGGGCAGCGGCCGCCGCCGAAGCCGTCGAGCTCAGCCCGCGCTATCTCGACTTCCGCATCGCCGACCTTTCCGGCGGCAATCAACAGAAGGCCCTGCTCGCGCGGGCGATGATGACCGGCGCGCACACGCTTTTGCTCTACGATCCGACGCGCGGCGTCGACGTCGGCACCAAGCAGGCGATCTACGCCGCCATCCGGGCCTTCACCAGCAAGGGCGGCTCGGTGCTTCTGTATTCGTCGGAACTCACCGAACTGATCCATCTGGCCGACCGGTGCTTCATCCTCTACGGCGCGCGCGTTTTCGCCGAATTCGCGGCCGAGGAGGCCGAGGAACCCGTGCTGGTGGCGGCGCTCACCGGCTATTCGCGCAAGGACCAGACCGAGGCGGGGGCGGCGGCATGAACATGCAATCGCTGAACGCGGCCGCGCCGGTCGCAACCGACATCGCCCTGACCCCCTCCACGGCGACGAGGATCAAGCGGCTTTTGGCGAGCGGCGCGGGCATCATCGCCATTCTCTACATCATCCTCTATTTCCTTTATTCGCTGTGGGACCCGAGCGCGCTCACCGCCGACACCGTCCTCAACCTGACCAACAACGCCGCGCCGCTCGCCATGGCGGCGGCCGGGGAAACGCTGGTCGTGCTGTCGCGGGGGTTCGATCTGTCGGTGGCCGGCGTGATCTCGCTGACCAACGTCATTATGGCGGCCTATCCCCTGGAGGGTCCGCTGGGCGCGCTGCAAAGCCTGCTGATCTGCCTGGCCATCGGCGGCGTGGTCGGGATCGTCAACGGCTATCTGGTGGCGGTCCTGCGCCTGCAATCCATCGCCGCCACGCTCGGCACCATGATCATCTGCCAGGGGCTGGCGCTGGTCGTGCTCGACGCGCCGGGCGGCACCGTCGCCGACTTCGTGACCTACGACCTGACGGACGTGGTGTTCGGCGTCGTCCCGATAACCGGCCTGTTCGTCGCCGCGGTCGTGGTCCTGTGGCTGATCTGCCGCTGCACCAATTTCGGCGTCGCGCTCTATGTCGTGGGGGCTGACGAGACGGCGGCCAACCTTTCGGGCATTTCGGTGGTGCGCACCCGCTTCCTGGCCTTCGTCGGGGCCGGTATGCTGTACGGCCTTTCCGGCTTCATGCTGAGCGCGCAGACCGCCACCGGCAACCCCAACGGCGGCGCCTCCTTCCTGATGCTGACGTTCGCGGCGGTCGCGCTCGGCGGAACCTCGCTGTCGGGCGGCCGTGGCGGGCTGGTCGGCAGCATCATAGGCGCCGCCACGCTGATGCTTCTGCAGAAAGTCCTGTTCGCCGGCGGGGTTTCGTCCTTCTACACCGGCATCTTCCAGGGCGTCATGCTCGTCCTCGCCGTGGTGTTCGGCGCCGTGGTGACCCATGTCTTCGATCGCAGGAGCGCATCATGAGCGAGCCGCATTCCGTGGGCGAGGACCGGCGCCGGGACTGGGAAAAGCAGGCGGACGCCCGCCGGGTGGCGCGCTGGCGCCCCGAGACGATCACGGTGGCGTGCGTCTTCGCCATCAGCATCCTTCTCATCCTGGGGTCGCGCTTCGTCAGCCCGGCGCTGGGCTCGTGGAGTCATGTCAACACCGTTCTTCTGCTGGCGTCGTTCCTGATCGTCGCCGCGTTCGGGCAGGGCATCGTCATCATGGTCGGCGGGCTCGACCTGTCGATCCCCGCGCTGATCACGCTGGGCGGCGTCCTGACGACGGGCTGGGTCGGATCCGATTCGGCGATGAGCCTGCCGCTCCTGGCCGCGATCCTGGCGATCTGCGCCGGCGTCGGCGCCGTCAGCGGGCTCGGCGTGACGCTGCTCAGGGTGCCGCCCTTCATCATGACCATGGCGACCGGCATCGTGACCGCCTCCACCGCGCTCGGCTTCACCAGCGGCACGCCGCGCGGTGCGGCGCCAGTGGTGCTGGTCGACCTGATGAAGGCGAACTGGCACGGCGTGCCGCTGATCCTCGTGTTCATCCTGCTGTTCGCCGTCGTCGGCTCGGTGGTGCAGGCCAGAACCGCCTATGGGCGGCGCCTCACCGCGATCGGCGCGAACCCGGTGGCGGCCCATGTCGCCGGCATCGCCGTCAGGAGCTCGATCGTCGTCGCCTACATGATCAGCGCCGCCGTGGCCGGGCTCGCCGGCATGATGCTGGCCGGCTACGCCAACGGCGCGACGCTGCGCATGGGGGATGACTACCTGCTGCCTTCGATAGCGGCTGTCGTCATTGGCGGCTCGTCGATCCTGGGCGGCAGCGGCAGCTTCGTCGCCACTATCGGCGGCGCCATCCTGCTCACCACGCTCGCCACCGTCATCGCCGCGCTCGGAATCCCGCACGGCTGGCGCACGGTGATCGAGGGTTCCATCATCCTCTTCGCGCTTTTGCTTCTGAGGGAAAACAGCTTTGCATTTCTGAAACGCCGAACGGCGCGCTGAAGGCCGCACGCGCCCGGTTATCACGGACGCTCGCCAATGAGAGCGTTCCCATCAACGAGCGGTCGGGTACTAGGGAGAGAAGACTATGCGATCGTGGAAGAAGAAACTGGGCCTTTGCGCGACTGCGTTGTGCGCCGCCGCGATAGGCCTTTCGCTGACTGCGCCCGACGCTCAGGCGCAGGACAAGAAACTGAAGATCTATCTCAGCCTGAGCTACAGCGGCAATTCCTGGCAGTCGGAGGCGGCCAACATCGTCAAGGCGCTGGCGGCGACACCGCCCTACGACACCATGGTCGAGCTTACGCAGGTCATTTCCGGCACCGACCCGCAGGCGCAGATCGCCGCCTATGAAAGCATGATCGCGGCCAAGGCCGACGGCATCATCTCGTTCCCGATCTCTTCGACGGCGCTCAACCGCGTCGTCCACAAGGGCTGCGAGAAGGGCGTCAAGTTCTTCATGTACGACGCCACCGTTACCGAACCCTGCGCCTACAACGTCAGCTACATAACCGCCGGCTTCGGCGAAAACAGCGCGCAGGCGCTCGTCAACGAACTCGGCGGCAAGGGCAAGATCTTCCTCAGCCGCGGCGTTCCGGGCAACTCCGTCGACAAGCGCCACACCGACGGCGCCATGTCGGTCTTCAACAAGTATCCCGGCATCGAGGTCGTCGCCGAATATTATTCCTACTGGGACGACCGCACGACCCAGCAGGAGACCGCCAAGGCGCTGGCCGCTCATCCCGACGTCGACGGCATCTGGGCGCAGGCCGGCGAGTACGGCGCCATCCAGGCGCTGATGGACAAGGGCGACAAGCTGGTGCCGATGACCGGCGAGAACTCGAACGGCTTCCGCCTGGCGCTGGCCAATCCGGAGTTCCAGAAGCGCGGCCTCAAAGGCGTCTCGGCGGGCTCGCCGCCGGCCACCGCCGGCTATGCCTTCAAGCTGATGATGGAAATCCTCACCGGCAAGCGCGAACTGGAGCCGCAGAACATCGAATACCCGCTTCCCTGGGTGCCGGCGGACCAGGTCAAGCTGTGCAAGGGCCAGACCTTCGAGGACGGCTGCAACGCCTTCCCGGAGGACGTCGTGCCGAATTCCTTCGTGACCGAGGTGTTCAACCCCGTCTACCTGCCGGAACTGTCGATCCAGTCCGCGCTGGAAGGCAAGCCGACGCCCGGCGCGACCATTCAGCCGCTGCCCGCCGAAGTGCCGAAGGCGGCCAACGAACCCGGCATCAACTGCCAGAAGTGCGAGCCGCCGGCCGACTTGTACAAGCTGACCAAGGTGGAACCCACCGTCAATCCGTAACCCCGAAGAGGCGGGCGGGCGGCATGGGCCGCCCGCACGCTCCCCCCAGCTGAGGACCGACCATGATCAAGTATTTGAAACGCGGCCAGGACGCGAGCACCATCGCCGCCGTCGACGCCAGGACCCGCTCGACCGTCGAGGACATCCTGGCGGATGTCGAGAGCCGCGGCGATGCGGCCGTGCGCGAGCTGTCGGAAAAATTCGACAAATGGTCGCCGCCAAGCTTCCGCCTGTCGGAACAGGAAATCGAAAAGGCGCTCGCCGCCGTCTCGCGCCAGGATCTCGAAGACATTCGTTTCGCGCAGGCGCAGGTGCGCAATTTCGCGCAGCACCAGCGCGCGGCCCTGAAGGACATCGAGGTCGAGACGCTGCCCGGTGTCATCCTCGGGCACCGTAACATCCCGGTGAACGCCGTCGGATGCTACGTGCCGGGCGGGAAATACCCGATGGTCGGCTCCGCGCATATGAGCGTGGTCACGGCGAGCGTCGCCGGCGTCAAGCGCATCGTCGCCTGCGCGCCGCCGTTCAAGGGCGGCCCGCACCCGGCCATCGTGGCCGCCATGCACCTGGGCGGCGCCCATGAGATCTACGTGCTCGGCGGCGTCCAGGCCGTCGCGGCGATGGCGCTGGGAACCGACACGATCGCGCCGGTCGACATGCTGGTGGGTCCCGGCAACGCCTTCGTGGCCGAGGCCAAGCGCCAGTTGTTCGGACGCGTCGGCATCGACCTCCTGGCCGGGCCGACCGAGACGCTCGTCATCGCCGACGACAGCGTGGACGCGGAAATGTGCGCTACCGACCTTCTCGGGCAGGCCGAGCACGGCCCGACCTCGCCGGCCGTGCTGCTGACCAATTCCGAGAAGCTGGCGCGCGAGACGATGGCGGAAGTGGAACGCCAGCTCGGCGTCCTGTCCACTGCCGATCTCGCCGGCAAGGCCTGGGCCGATTACGGCGAGGTGATCGTCTGCGACAGCGACGAGGAGATGCTGCGGGAAGCCGACCGGATCGCCTCCGAGCACGTGCAGGTGATGACGCGCGACCCCGATTACTTCCTGGCGAACATGACCAATTACGGCGCCCTGTTCCTCGGGCCGCGCACCAACGTCGCCTATGGCGACAAGGTCATCGGCACCAACCACACGCTGCCGACCAAGAAGGCCGCGCGCTATACCGGCGGGCTTTGGGTGGGGAAATTCATCAAGACCTGCACCTATCAGAAGGTGCTCACCGACGAAGCGAGCGCGATGATCGGCGAATATTGCGAGCGGCTGTGCCTGCTCGAAGGGTTCGTCGCCCATTCCAAGCAGGCGAAACTACGGGTTAGCCGCTACGGCAAACGCGATGCGGCTTGACGATCGAGGGTAAAACGGCGTCGAAGCATGGTTGACCGGAAAAACAGGAGCTTCCGCTGACCATGATCGACGCTTCCCTGGAGAGAGCACGCGGCCATCGCATAACGGTGAAGGATTTGGCAAGACAGCTGGGCATGTCCGTCTCCACGGTTTCCCGCGCCTTTTACCGCGACGCGGTAATCGCGCCGGAGACGCGCGCGCGGATATTGAAGCACGCGGCGGAGATCGGCTACCAGCCGAATCCGCTGGCGCGCGGCCTCATCACCAAGAGCAGCCGGATCGTCGGCATCATCGTGTCGGACATCACCAATCCGTTCTATCCCGAGGTGCTGACCCGGCTGACCAGCCGGATACAGGCGCTCGATTTCAACGTGATGCTGGTGGTCACCGACCCGTTGCGCAACGAGGACGAAACGGTGCGCGTGCTGCTTTCCTACCATCCCGACGTGGTCATCATCCTGGCCGCGACGCTGTCGTCGGCCGCGTCCCAGGCATGCCGGGACGCCGGCACGCCGGTGGTCTTCTTCAACCGCTACGGCTCGGACCAGCATTCCTGCGTCGTCACCTGCGACAACGAAGGCGGGGGCCGCATGGCTGCCGACCATCTCATCGACCTCGGCCATGAGCGGCTCGGCTTCGTCGCCGGCCTTGCCGACGCCTCGACCAACGTGGATCGCTGGAAGGGGTTTTGCGCCCGCTGCGTCGAGCGCGGGCTGCCTGCGCCCGTCAGCAGCGAGGCGCATGAATTCAGCTACGGCGCCGGATACGCCGCGGCGCGCCGGCTTCTTTCGGCGGAGCGGCGCCCGACGGCGCTGTTTTGCGCCAACGACATCCTGGCCATCGGCGCCATGGACGCCGCGCGGCGCGAGTTCGGGCTTTCCATCCCCGAGGACCTTTCCATCGTCGGCTTCGACGACATCGCGATGGCGTCCTGGTCCTCGCACAACCTCACCACCATCCGCCAGCCCACCGACCTGATGATCGAGCAGACCGTCGAACTGGCTTCCTCGCTTACCCGCGAAAGCGCAGGCCGGCAGGCGATGCTGCGCATACCCGGCGAGATGGTCGAGCGCAGCACGACGAGGAGATACCATGGCGGCTGACGGCTCTTCCCTGACGATGCTGGACTGGGCGGCTCAGGTCCACGATCCCTCGTGCGCCGGTTTCGGCCCGTCCGGCGCGGTCGAGACGTTTTGCCTGCCCGACGCGGTAGGGGACGAGGTCGCAGCCTACGGGCTGGAGGCGCGCCAGGTCTACAACGCCCTCAAGCGGGTGATCGGCCAGGCCGCGGGCCTGATGATCCTGCTGGAAGCGAGCAACCGCCGCGAGGCGCTCGACCTTTCCTCGCTGGCCGCCGCGGAGGAAACCTTTCAGGAAGCCAGGCAGCGGCTCGGCCGCCTCGATGCGCCGTCCCGGCTGGAGCGGCATTTCACCCATCTTGCCGCCGCCGGCCGTCTTGTCGGCGAAAGCCTTGCGGCGCTGCGCGCGCAGCGCGACGCCGTCGCCCGGCCGGACATGACGGCCGCGATGCAAAGCCTTTCGGCGGCCTACCGCCACCTGCAAACGGCGTCCGAGGACCGGTTCGGCATGACCATGGTCGATTTCAGGCATTCCTGCTGCAACTGCGGCGCCGACGATCGTCGAAAACAGGCTCTATAGGGAGAAAGCGATGTCTCAATATTCGATCTGGGTCCTGGAATATTCCTATGTCACGAATTACCACAAGAGCGGCGTGCTGTACGGCGCGCACAACCAGGGCTTCGTCAAGCTCCCCTATTGCTACGCGCTCATCAAGGGCAACGGCCACGTCGCCATGGTCGACGTCGGCTACAACGACAAGGAATACGGCAAGCATCTGGGCGACAAGTTCGGCGTCGAGAACTGGCGCTCGCCCCGGAAGGTCCTCGCCGGCGTCGGCCTGACCCCGGAGGACGTGGACACCGTCTTCATCACCCACGCCCATTTCGACCATTTCGGCAATGTCGAGGACTTCCCGAAGGCGAAGTTCTACATCCAGGAGCGCGAGATCGCGAAATGGACTTGGGCCATGTCGCTGCCCGACAGGCTGCGCTGGATGATGGTGGCCGTCGACCCGGGCGACATCCTTCGCGGCGTGAACCTCGCGCGCGAGAAGCGGCTGCACTGCATCGACGGCGCGATGGCGGACGTGCTGCCGGGCATCGACCTGCATGTCGCCTATGACAGCCACACCTTCGCATCCATGTGGGTCAACGTCCGCAACGACGGCAAGGCGCAGTCGGCCGACCCATGGGTGCTGGCCGGCGACCTCGTCTATGTGTTCGAGAACATCGAGGGGCCGGGCGCCGTCGTCGACGTCGAGACGCCCATGTACGTGCCCGTCGGCCTCGCGCTCGGCAGCCAGCAGAACCTCGTCATGGCCACGGAAGAGATGATGAAGCAGGTCGGCTATGAGGCGAGGCGCGTCATTCCCATCCACGAGGAGCGCCTGAAGGACCGCTTCCCCTCGCGCATCACCGAGGACGGCCTCCGCATCTCCGAGATCTGCCTTGCCGACGGCGAAACGTCGAAGGTGAAGTGATGGAAGCGAAGCTGGAGCGGGTGGCCATCGTCGGCGGTGGCCTGATCGGATCGTCCTGGGCGATGGTTTTCGCGCGGGCCGGACTTCCGGTCCGGCTCTTCGACGCCAGCGAGGAGATCAGGCAGGCCGCGCCGGGCCGCATCGCCGCCAGCCTCGCCGACATGCGCGAGTTCGGGCTGGTCGACGACGTTCGCGCCGTGGCGGATCGCATCGAGGTGGTGCCGACGCTGGCCGACGCGGTCGCGGCCGCCGACTACATACAGGAATCCGTGTTCGAGCGCGTCGACGTCAAGCGGGCGATCTGCCACGAGATCGGCGCGGCCATGCGCGACGACGCGGTGGCGGGCAGCTCGAGTTCGGGCATCCCGGCTTCGGCCTTCACCGGGGACGCGCCGCGCCGCTCGCGCTTCCTCGTCGTCCATCCGGTCAATCCGCCTCATCTCGTGCCGCTGGTCGAACTCGTGCCGGCGCCGTGGACGGACCCCGATATCCTGCCCTGGGTCCGCGCGGCGCTGGAAAAGGTGGGGCAGGCGCCCATCGTCGTCAACCGCGAGGTGGAAGGGTTCATCCTCAACCGCCTTCAGGGCGCCTTGCTCAACGAGGCGTGGGCGCTTTTCGACGAGGGGCTGGCCAGCGCCGCCGACATCGACCGGACGGTTTCGCACGGCCTTGGCTTCCGCTGGTCGTTCATGGGACCGTTCGAGACGATCGACCTCAACGCGCCGGGCGGCGTCGATGATTACGCCGAGCGCCTGGGGCCGCTCTATCACTCGATCGCGCAAAGCCGCCGCGACCCGAAGCCGTGGTCGCCGGAGCTGATCGCGCGTGTCACGGCCGAGCGGCGCGCGGCCCTGCCGCAGGCCGACCTGAAGAAGCGTTCCGCCTGGCGCGACCGGCGGCTGATGGCGCTCGTCTCGCATCGGCACGGGCAGCCGGACAGGTGACGGCGGAGGATCGCCATGGGTGAAAGCCGGACTCCGGCCCTGGCCGGCAAGGTAGCCATAGTCACGGGCGGCGCCGGCGGCATCGGCAGCGCCGTTTGCCGGGCGCTGGCCGAGGCCGGCGCGCGCGTCGTCGTCGGCTACAATGCGTCCGATAAGGCCGCCCGCGCGCTCGCCGGGAGCTTGCCCGGCGGCGGCCACTTCGCGGCGCCCGCCCCGGTCACGGACAGCGCGGCGTTGCGGGCGCTGGCTGAACGGGTGAAGGTCGAATGCGGCCGCGCCGACATCCTGGTCAATTCGGCCGGGACGACGCGGTTCGTGCCGCACGCCGATCTCGATGCCCTCGACGACGAGCTGATCGATACCGTGCTCGGCGTCAATGTGCGCGGCGTCATCGCCGCGACGAGGGCTTTCCGCTCCTTGCTCGCGCAAAACGGGCAGGGGCTGGTGGTGAACATCTCCTCCATCGCCGCCGTCACCGCCATGGGCAGCAACATAGCCTATTGCGCGTCGAAGGCCGCGGTCGACAACCTGACCCGGTCGCTTGGCCGCGCGCTCGCGCCCGACATCCGCGTTTTGTCGGTCTCGCCCGGTCTGGTCGATACCGAATTCGTGCGCGGCCTCGACGAGGCGTGGCGCAACCAGCAGGCCGACCGGACGCCGATGAAAAGGCTCGCCATGCCGTCGGAAGTCGCGGCGGCGGTGATCGCGGCGGCTCTCTACCTGCCTTTCACGACCGGAACCGTCATCCCGGTGGACGGAGGCAGGCCGCTGGCCTGACCAGCGTTTTCCCTTGATTTAGAGCCTTTCATGGCTGCCGGGAACGGAGCGATTCCGTGCGGCCGTCAAACGCGCGACGCTTTGGCTTGACAGGGCAGGGGCACTGGCCTACTGGTTGGGTTAGCAGACCACCAGACCGTAATGAAAGCGGGGCCGATGACGGCGGAAAGGGACTTGCACGCGATCCTGGCGGATGCGGACGGCGCGCAGGCCGGCCGGCCGAAGCAGTCCATGAAGGACTTCGTCGTCCAGAAGATCGCGACGTCCATCGCCACCGGCGTCCTCGACGTCGGCGACCAGCTTCCCGGCGAGCGCGAGCTTGCCGCCGCTCTTTCGGTGAGCCGCGAGACGGTGCGCGGCGCCATCCTCATTCTGGCCACCCGCGGCATCCTTTCGGTCACGCAGGGGATGCGGACGGTCGTTGCCTCGACCGACCTCGGCGAACTGGCGCTTCAGTCGGCGCGCTTCCACGACGTTTCCGCCTACAGCCTCGACGACGTGCACGAGGCGCGGCTTCTCATCGAGGACAAGGTGGCGCGGGCGGCTGCGCTGCGGATCGGGACCGCGACGCTAGACACCCTGCGCAAGTCGATCGCGGCGCAGACCGCGGCGATCGACGACCCCGTGCGCTTCCTTATCTGCGACCGCGAGTTCCACACGGCCATCTATCGGGCCAGCGGAAACGCGGCGCTCGCCGACATGGCCATCGACCTTTACTCCTACCTGCTCGACCACCGGCGCCGGGTCGTGGCGCGCAAAGGCAGCATAGCCACCAGCATCGCCGACCATCGGGCGATCCTCGAGGCCCTGAAGGCGCGCAACCCGGACGCGGCGGCCGAAGCCTTCGCGACCCACGAAACGCGCATCTACACCACGACCAGACAGCTTTTCACGCAGCCCGCCCTGAACGGATGACGGACGGGCCGCGGGGAAGAAGACCAAGCACAGCATAATCGGAGGATATAAAAATGCTGACAAGACGCCTTTTCGTAACCACGGCCCTGGCGGGGCTGGCGGCCGCCGCCGGCTCGACGGGCACGGCTTTCGCCCAATCGAAGGAACTGGTCTATCTCACGCCTGGCCTGGATCTCGCTTTCTGGCGCTATCTGTCGAAGGGCGTCGAGAACGTCGCCGTCGAAGGCGGCTATCAGTATCAGGTACTGGATTCGGGAAACAACGCCCAGAAGCAGCTTCAGAACGCGAAGGACGCGATCGCCCGCGGGGTCGCGGGCATCATCATTTCCCCGACCGACAGCTCGACCGCTCCCGCCGTGCTCGACCTTGCCAAGCAGGCGGACATTCCCGTCGTGATCGCCGATATCGGCACCGACAGCGGCGAATACGTATCCTTCATCATCTCGGACAATTACCAGGGGGCGAACGGCGTCGGTAAAGTGCTGGCGGAAGCGATGAAGGCCGCCGGCAAGCAGGACAAGAGCGTCGGCATCGTCGGCATCAGTCAGGCCCGCCTCAACGGCCAGGCTCGCACCAAGGGCTTCAAGGACGCTCTGGCGGAAGCGGGTATCACGAAGGAAGCCGGGCTTCAGCAGATGCAGTCCTACACCGCCGACGAGACTTTCAAGTTCACACAGGACATGACGACGGCAAATCCGGACATGGGCGCCATCTTCGTGCAGACCGATGGCCCGACCCTCGGCGCCATCCAGGCGATCAAGGCGGCGCGCCTGACGGGCGAAGTGCTCGTCGCCGGCTTCGACGGCGTGCCGGAATTCGTGCCGCTGTTGCAGTCGGGCGAACTGCTGGTTTCGGGCATGCAGCAGCCCTACCTGATGGGGCAGGAATCCGCCCGCGCGATGCTGGCGCACCTCGGCGGCAAGGCACCGGAAAAGGAGGTCCTGGTGCCAATCAAGATCGTGACCAGCAGCAACATCGAGCAAGAGCTTCCGGTGATCAAGGAAACGGTTTTCGCCAACGAGAGGTGACAGCCTCGGGCGAGACCCAGACAAAACCCCGGGGCAGGGTCCCCGGGGCCTTTCCAGCCGGAGTTTTCTTCCGTTGCCAGACAGTAGCAGGCCCCGGGAGCCTTTGCTCGAAGCCCGGGATATCGACCGCGTCTTCGGCGGCGCCTATGCGCTCAGGCAGGCGAGGCTTTCCCTTTACCGCAACGAGATCTGCGGGCTGCTCGGCGCGAACGGCGCCGGCAAGTCCACGCTTTCGCGCATCATATGCGGCCATCTCGCGCCGACCTCGGGACAGATCGTCTTCAAGGGCGAGCCGCTGGCGATAGGCTCGGCCAAGGAGGCATTGCGCTCCGGCATCGCGCTGGTGGCGCAGGAGACGAGCCTCGCGCCCGACATGAGCGTTCTGGAAAACATCTTCCTGCCGAGCTACGCGATGCCGGGGCGCCTTTCCTTCGCGCGGCTGCGGCGCAAGGCGCAGTCGATCCTGTCCGAACTCGGACCCAACCACAGCCTGCCCCTCGACATGGAGGTGCGGCGGCTCTCCGCCGCCCAGCGCCAGCTGGTCGAAATCTCCAAGGCCCTGGCGCTCAATGCCGATCTCGTCATCTTCGACGAGCCTACAGCTTCGCTTTCGCCCACCGAGGTCGACAGCCTCTTCAACGTCATGACCCGGCTGAGGAACGCCGGCAAGGCGCTTGCCTTCGTGTCGCACCGGCTCGAAGAGGTGTTCGCCATCACCGACCGCGTCACGATCCTGCGCGAGGGCAGGACCGTCGCCGACGACTTGCCGACGGCGGGCCTGACGCAGACCGACATCATCCGCCACATGGTCGGCCGCGACATCGGCAACGTCTACCACAAGGCGCCGCCGGACGGAAACGCCGGTGAACGGCCGGTGGCGCTCGAAGTGTCGGGCCTGAGCGCGCCGCCGGCGGTGCGCGACGTATCCTTTTTCGTCCGCAAGGGCGAGATTCTCGGCCTCGGCGGCCTGGTCGGCGCGGGCCGTTCCAAAAGCGTCGAGGCCGTTTTCGGCCTTCGCCACCGGGCCGCGGGGAAAATAACAGTAGGCGGCAGGGAAATCTCGCCGCGCACGCCGATCGCGGCGATCCGCGCCGGGATCGGCATGGTCGCGGAGGACCGGCGCGCGCAAAACATCGTTCCCGACATGAGCGTCGGCGAGAACCTGTTCCTGGCGCAGATGGGCAAGCATCGCGGCTTCGGGCGCGGCGAAGCGGCCAAGCGCGCCCAGGCAGGCGAATTGATGGAAAGGCTGGGCCTGCCGGCCGATCGCATGGACGCGAACCTCCTGCATTTTTCGGGCGGCATGCAGCAGAAGGTCATCATCGCGCGCTGGCTGCTGACGGAACCCGAGGTGCTCATCCTGGACGAGCCCACGAAAGGCGTCGATATCGGCACCCGGCAGGCGATATACCAGTTGCTGCGCGAGGTCGCCGGGCGCGGCATCGCCGTCGTGATCGTCTCGTCCGATTTTGAAGAGCTTCTCGGGCTGTGCGAACGCGTCGTCGTGATGAGCGACGGCTACACCATCGCGGATCTGCCCGCAGCGCGCCTCAACGAGGAAAGCCTGACCTTGCTTGCCGCGCCGCGCAGTTCGGCCGAACGCAACACCGCGTTCCTCCGCGCCATCGTCGACCGGTACGGCGGTTGCGCGTTCTGGGGACTGATCGAGGAAGACCAGCTCGTCTGCCTGTCGGTGGTCGAGGGCGACCCTGGCGCGCCGGTCGGACTGGCCGCCGGGCAAATCTACTTCCTGCACGAAACCAGCATCGCGACGGCGCTCCAGGAGCGAAGTTCCTCGGTCGTCCGTGAACGGGACGGCCGCGCGACCATCCTGATGCATTTGTCCAATCGCCGGGGACACGATCTCGGCTGGATCGGGGTGACCGCCCGGCAGGGAGGCACGCTTCCCGACGCGCAGGCGCTTTCCAGCGCAATGGCCGACCTGCTCGAAACGCCCGCAAACGAAGAGATGGGGTCATGAACGCTCGCCGCCGGACTTTCGCGATATCGAAGATCGCCAACACGCTCGAATTCCGGATGCTCGGCCTCGCCGTGGTGCTGGCGATCGCGCTGGCGTTCGTCTCGCCGCACTTCTTCACGGAACGCAACCTGTTCAATATCCTCGACCAGTCGGTCGTCCTCGGGATCGTGGCGGTGGGAATGACCCTGGTCATCCTGACCGGCGGCATCGATCTTTCAGTCGGTTCCATCGCCGGATTGAGCGGCATCGTGCTGGCGCTCCTGCTCAAGGAATTTCCGATCCCGGTCGCGATCTTCCTGGCCATCGGCGGCGGCGCCCTGATCGGGCTGGTTTCGGGCGTGCTGATCGCGGTGTTCGGCCTTGCTTCGTTCGTCGTGACGCTCGGCGTCATGGCGATCGGCCGCAGCCTCGCCTACATCGTCTCGGGCCAGCGCTCGATATCCGGCCTGCCGATGGGCCTCCAGGATATCGTCTACACGACGTTCCTGGGTGTTCCGGCCAACGTCGTTTTCCTCATCCTGCTCTACGTCGTGACCTGGGCGTGGCTCACCTACACGAAGGGTGGGCGGACCATCTACGCCATCGGCTCCAACATCGAGGCCGCGCGCGGGGCGGGGCTGAACACGCTGTTTTATTCCATCTTCCCTTATGTCGCCGCCGGCGCGCTCGCAGCGACGGCCACGACCTTCTCGCTGGCGCAGATCATGTCGGCCGACCCCATCGGCGGCAATCTGCTTGAACTCGACGCCATCGCGGCGGTAGTGATCGGCGGCGCCAGCCTCTACGGCGGCCGGGGCTCGATTTTCGGTACGCTGATGGGCGTCCTCATCATGGTGATGATCCGCAATGGCCTCAACCTGCTCGGTGTGTCGCCGTTCTGGCAGGGAACGGCCATCGGATCGATCATCATCCTCGCGCTGCTTGCGGAACGCTTGATTACCTGGAGATCGCGCCGTGTCTAGGAACCAGAGAACGAACCCCGGCGAGCCTTCCCGTGCCGTCCGCCTCTACGGCACCGAGGAGCCGCCCGCCCCGGAGCGGCTGCTGAGGGCCGGGTCGCTCACCGTCCTGTTCGACGGCGCCAACCTGCGTGACGTCAGGGTGCATGGCGAGGAAGTCGTCCGCGCCATCTCCTTCGTGGTGCGCGACAAGGATTGGGCGACCCTCATTCCCGTCATCGCCGACCTGGCCGTGACGGAGGAAGGGGACCGCTTTCGCGTCGGCTATCGCGCGAGTGTCGCCAGCATGGGCGAGACCTTCGACTACACGGTCGAGATTGAAGGGAAGGCCGGCGTGCTGAACTTTTCCGGTCGCGGGACCTCGCCGACCGGGCTGCTCACCAACCGGACCGGGTTCGTCGTGCTGCATCCGATCGAGGGGGTGAGCGGCGCGCCTGCCGCCGTCACCCATACCGACGGGCACAGGGTCGAGACGCGCTTTCCCGAAACCATCGACCCGGTACAGCCGATGATGGATATTCGCGAGATCTCGCATCGCACGCCGCGCGGGCAGAGCGTGTCGTGCCTGCTCGAAGGCGACACTTTCGAGATGGAGGATCAGCGCAACTGGACCGACGCGTCCTACAAGACCTATGTCAGGCCGCTGGCGCTGCCGTGGCCCTACAGGATCGAGCCGGGCGAGGCGATCGACCAGAAGGTCACGGTGACGGGGTCGGGGACTGCGAGCGCGCCGGCCCCGCAAGGCGGCGGCGAAATCGTGCTGCGGCTCGGCGAAGCGCGCGGCGCGATCCCGCCGCTCGGCGTCGGCCTCCAGCCCGAGGACGCCGCCGCGACGCTTGCCCATGCGGGCGCGCTGCGCGATCTCGGCCTGTCGCATGTGATCTGCCATCACGATCCCCGCCGCGGCCATGATGCGGCGACGCTCGCCAGGCAGGTCGAGGCCGTGCGTGCGGTCGGCGCCGAGCCGTGGCTCGAGGCGGTGGTGGGAAATATCGACGATGCGGCCGCCGCCACCGAGATCCGCGCGCTTTCCGGCGTGTCGGCCACGCTGGGCGATCCGTTCGGCACGGTGCTGGTGTCGCCGGCGCCGGACCTCAAATGCACGCTTCCCGGCAGCCCGTGGCCGCCGGCGCCGGATGCGGCGAGGCTCTACGCCGCCGCGCGCGCTGCCTTTCCCGCGGCGCGCATCGGCGGCGGCATGTTCTCCTTCTTCACGGAGCTCAACCGCAAGCGCCCGCCGACCGAGGCGATCGACCTCGTGAGCTTCACCACGGCCGCGATCTTCCATGCCGGCGACGACCGCTCCATGATGGAAACGCTGGAGTGCCTGCCGCATATCGTGCGCACGTTGCCGGTCATCACCCGGGGGCTTGCCTACTCGGTCGGCCCGTCGGCGATCGGCCTGCGCGACAACCCCTACGGCGAGGCGCCGCTCGCCAATCCCGGCAATATCCGCCAGGCCGTGAATTTCAACGATCCCCGCCAGCGGGGCATCATGGGGGCCGCCTGGAACCTCGGCTACTTCGCCGCCTTCGCCGAAGGCGGTGCCTCGGCGATCGCCCTGGGCGGCGGCGTCGGCCCGTTCGGCGTGCTTTCGGTGCCGACGCCTTTCCCGCAGCCGGGCTTCGGGGGCAAGGGCGAACTCTATCCGGTATGGCACGTGCTGCGAGGGCTGGCGCGCCTGGCGGGATGCGCGATCCGGCCCTTGTCGATTTCGGTCGCCGGCGCGGTGCGCGGCATCGCGGCCGATACGGCGGCCGGCACCGAGTTGTGGTTCTGCAACCCGTCCCCGGCCGCGTTGTCCGTACGCTTGCCGGAAGGGTTTACGTCGGCGGCCGTTCTGGATGCAGGGACCTTTTGCGAGGCCGCCCGGCGCGCCGATCTGCTTGACGAACCCGCCGAACTGGCCGAGCCGCTTCTGGCCCTCGACGCATACGCCGTGGCGCGCGCCGTCCGTCGGACCTGACGGGAAGGCATCGCAAACAATGACACCAGCACAGGACAGGCCATAATGCACATCCTCATCATCGGCGCGGGCGGAATGATCGGCCGCAAGCTTGCTGCGGCCCTCGGCCGCTCCGGCATGCTCGGCGAGCGGAAGATCGAGCGGATGACCCTTGTCGACGTCGTCGATCCGCCGGTGCCGACGGGCGATGCCGTGGTCGTCGAGGCGTTCTCGGCGGACCTTTCCTCGCCCGGCGTCGCGGAGGATCTCGCCGCTCGCCGGGCGGATGTGATCTTTCATCTCGCCGCGATCGTGTCGGGCGAGGCCGAGCGCGACTTCGAGAAGGGATACCGGGTCAATCTGGACGCCACGCGAGCGCTGTTCGAAGCGATCCCGCCTCGTCTTCACCTCGTCGGTCGCCGTCTACGGCGTCCCGCTGCCCGACCCGATCCCGGACGACTATATTCTTGCTCCGCTGACCAGCTACGGCACGCAAAAAGCCGTCGCCGAGCTTCTTCTGGGCGACTATTCGCGCCGGGGATACCTCGACGGCATCGGTATCCGCCTGCCGACCATCGTCATTCGGCCGGGGGCGCCGAACGCAGCCGCGTCCGGCTTCTTCTCGGGCATCCTGCGCGAGCCGCTCGCCGGAAAGCGTTCTGTCCTGCCGGTCGGGGACGGCGTCAAGCACTGGCTGGCCAGCCCCCGCTCGGCGGTCGCCTTCCTCGTCCACGCCGCCTTGCTGGACACCTCGTCGCTCGGGGCGCGGCGCACGCTCAACATGCCGGGCGTGGCCGCCACCGTCGCGGACCAGATAGAAGCCCTCAAGCGCGCGGCCGGCCCCGAGGCCGAGGCGCTCATCGATCGCCGGCCCGACGAAGCGATCGCGAAAATCGTCGGGGGCTGGCCGAAATCGTTTGCGCCGGTGCGCGCCGCGCAACTGGGCTTCGTCGCGGAAAATAGCGTCGACGAGCTGATCGCGGTCTATCTCGAAGACGATGCGCCGGGGAAAGCCCCGTGATCGCGGCACTGTGACGGAGTATTCGTTGACATGATCCTCGGTTGCATCGGCGACGACTTCACCGGCTCCTCCGACCTGGCGAACACGCTGGCCAAGGGCGGCATGCGCACGGTGCAGTATAACGGCGTTCCGGCAAAAGACGCCGATCCGGCGGTCGAGGCCGGCGTCGTCGCGCTGAAGACCCGCACCGTCGCGGCCGCCGACGCCGTGGCGCAGTCGCTGGCCGCCCTCGACTGGCTGCGGCGGCAGGGATGCCGCCAGTTCCTGTTCAAATACTGCTCGACGTTCGATTCGACGCCCGAGGGCAATATCGGCCCGGTCCTCGACGCGCTTTCCGAGTCCCTGGGCGTCGCCCGCGTCGTCGTCTGCCCGGCGTTCCCGGCGACGGGCAGGTCGATCTATCAGGGCCATCTTTTCGTCAACGACCGCCTGCTCAGCGAATCCGGGATGGAGAAGCATCCGCTGACGCCGATGACCGATTCCGACCTCAGGCGCTGGCTCGCGCGCCAGACGAGGCAGGGCGTCGGCCATATCGGCTACGGGACCGTCGCCAGGGGGCCGGCGGCGATCGCGGACGCGATGGAGAGGGCCGAGGCGGGTGGCGCGCGCTATCTCGTCGTCGATGCGCTTTTCGATGACGACCTCGACGCGATCGGCAAAGCGGCCGCGCATGATCTCCTTGTCAGCGGCGGCTCGGGAATAGCGCTGGGGCTGCCGGCAAACTTCCGCAACGCCGGGCTGATCGGGTCCACGCGTTCCGGATGGACCGGCGAAAACGGCCCGTCGGCGGCGCTGTGCGGTTCATGCTCGCTCATGAGCCGGCGCCAGATCGCCGAACACCGGACGAAGTTCCCGGCCCGGGAAGCGGATGCCGATGCGATCGTCGACGGCAGCGCCGATCCCGACGCCTACGCCGATTGGGTCCTTGCCAACGGCAATGCCGGCGGCCCGCCGCTCGTCTATTCCTCGGCCGAGCCCGAGGCTGTCGCGCGGGCGCAGGAGCGCCACGGCAAGGAGAAGGTGGCCGCCGCGGTCGAGGGCTTTTTCTCGACGCTCGCAAAGAAGCTCGTCGCGCGCGGCGTGGTTCGCCTGATCAGCGCCGGCGGCGAGACCTCGGGCGCGGTCATTTCGGGGCTGGCGATCCCCTCGTTCGAGATCGGGCCGGAGATCGACCCCGGCGTTCCGGCGCTGCATGCGCGGGATGCCGGCGTGGCGCTGGCGCTCAAATCCGGCAATTTCGGCGCTCCCGACTTTTTCGCCAAGGCGGCGCGCATCCTTGGGGGAGACGCCGTCGATGGGTGAGGAGAGCTGCCTTCGCGAACGGATCTGCCGCACCGCCGCCTCGATGTTCGCGCGCGGCCTGACATGCGGCAGCAGCGGAAACATCTCCGTCCGCCTTGGCGACGGGCGCCTGCTGGTGACGCCGACCGGATCGTCCTTCGGCGACCTCGACCCCGCCCGCCTTTCACTGCTCGAGGCGGACGGCCGCCTGGTCTCCGGCGACCCGCCGACGAAGGAGATGCCGCTTCATTCGGCCTTCTACGATACACGCGGCGCCAGGACGGGCGCCGTCGTGCACCTGCATTCCACCCATTCGGTCGCGGTCTCGGTGCTGCCCGATATCGATCCCGACAGCGTGTTCAGGCCGCTGACGGCCTACTCGGTCATGCGGCTCGGCAAGGTCAGGCTGCTGCCCTATTTCCGGCCGGGCGACCCGGCGATGGGGGATGCGGTGCGGGGGCTGGCCGGCAGGCGCTCGGCCGTGCTGCTCGCCCATCACGGCCCGGTCGTCGCCGGCAGGGATCTGGAGGCCGCGGCCTATGCGATGGAAGAACTCGAGGAAACGGCCAAACTCACGCTTTTGACGCACGGCATGCGGCCGAAGCTTCTCTCGCAGGTCGAGGTCGCCGGGCTGGTCAGGCATTTCGATATAGAGTGGGACGACTGATGCGCTTATCCGCCAATCTGGGATTCCTGTTTCGCGAACTGGCTTTGCCCGATGCGATCCGCGCCGCCGGACGCCATGGCTTCGGCGCCGTCGAGATGCACTGGCCGTACGAGACCGATCCGAAGGTCGTCGCAGCCGCGCTCGCCGAAACGAACCTGCCGCTGCTCGGCGTCAACACGGTGCGCGGCGATGTCGATGCCGGCGACTTCGGCCTTTCCGCCGTACCGGGAAGGCAGGCCGAAGCCCGTGCCGCGATCGATCAGGCGGTCGCCTGGTCGGCCGCCGCCGGCTGCCGCAACATCCATGTGATGGCCGGGAAGGCGACGGGCAGGGAGGCGTTCGACACCTTCGCGGAGAATCTGCGCTATGCGGCCGGCCGGGCGTCTGCCCACGGCATCGGCATCCTGATCGAGCCGATCAATCCGCGCGATGCGCCGGGCTATTACCTGGCCGACCTGCCGACGGCCCTTGGCCTGGTCGACGCGACCGGCGGTGCGGTGCGGGTGATGTTCGACTGCTACCACATGCAGATCGTCCATGGCGACCTGTCGCATGCGGTCAGGACCCACCTTTCCGCGATAGGCCACATTCAGTTCGCCGCGGTCCCCGACCGGGGGGAGCCGGATCACGGCGAGGTCGACTATCGCTGGCTGCTGAACGACTTCCAGGATGCCGGCTACCAAGGCTTCTACGGCGCCGAATACAGGCCGCTGACCGGGTCTTTCGCCTGGATGGAGGATTATGGTCGAGCCGGTTGAAGCATCGCGTCGAGACGCGAATACCGGCGCAGCCGGCAAGGCAGCGCCCGCGTCCTATTGACTGGGTTGGGCTGGGATGGGAAACTTCGGGCCGGCAGAACGGGCCTGCGGGCCGCTTCGTTTGTCTGGTGAGGGTACTGGATGGCGTCCTCGCAAAATGGAGAGAGCCTGTATTTCACTGGTGAGGCCCCTTGCGTTCATCAGCAGGCAGTGCTGTTGAAGACTTGGAACCAGGAATATATCCAGGTCTCGAACGGTGAGTTCCACGGCTCGGTCGAATCGGTAAATGTCGCCGACGTCCGTCTGTTCGACGAGCGGATGAACCAGCGCGTCTTGCAAAAGGGCGCCACTCCCGAGGATGTCCTGGCGGTCGGCATCCCCTTGCGCATGGGCGGAGACGCCATCCTGTGCGGCAAGGTGTGCGGGCAGGGAGACCTCCACGTCTTCTCCAGTTCCGGCGAGTTCGAATATCTGTCGCCGCCGGGGTTCGCGTTCATCGGGATCGAGATTCCGCTGAAGGACGATGTCCGGCGGCAGCTCGACGAAACGGAATTCGTCGCGAACAAGCGGTGCCGGAAAATACGCAAGATTTCCGTAGACCCGCGCAAGGCCGCCACGTTGCGCGAGGCCATATTGTGCCTGTTCCAGTTGCAGAAGAGGGAGCCGTCCATCCTCGACCACAACCAGCAACTGAGGCGGACGCTGATCAGCTCGGTCGTCGGCATCATGCAGGACGGCGATTTCGACGCCGACGCCGACAGGTTGAGCAATCCATGGAATCTCGTGCGGCGGATACGTGATGTCGTCGTCGACAACCCCGACTGCCCCATATCGATGACCGACCTCGCAAAGACGCTGGGGACGTCCCGCCGCAGCATCCAGTACGCCTGCCGGTCGATCCTGCATACCACCGCGGTCGACTACCTGCGCATTATCCGCCTCAACCGCGTCAGGATGGAACTGGCGTGGTGCCCGACGGTGACATACGCCGCCACCGAGTGGGGCTTCTGGCATCTCGGCAATTTCGCGAAGGACTACCGGCGCCTTTTCGGCGAGCTTCCTTCCGAGACGCACCGGCGCGCCAGGTCCTGACCCGCTGCGGCGCGGTGGTCAGAACCGATAGGAAAACAGGCCGCGCTGTTCATAGATTTCAACCGCCTCCTCGACGAAGCCGGCCATGCGCGAGGCCCCGTAGGTGTCGCGCAGCACGGCGGCGGCCGCGAGCAGCGCCGTCTTGTCCTTCGCTCTTCCGGGGCGCAGCAATTCATAGACCTCGAGCAGGAATTCCTGCGGGACGTCGACCAGCTCAGCCGCGCGTTCGAAATTCCGGGCGAGCGTCGGCCGGTTGGCGCTGCGGGCGACCGCCGCCTGGTCCAGAAGCGCCTGCGGGGTGATGCGAAGATCCTCCATCGTCACGCCGCCGGCCTCCACCGCTTCCAGCGTAACGTCCTCGATCGTCCCGCCGCGCGCGGTTTTTACCCATTCGGGGTGCTTTTCGGCCAGGGGGTAGTCGGCAACCGTGCGATTGCCCGACGGATCGGGTCTGCTCAATTCGCCGCCTCCGGATAGGTGACTTCGACTTCCTCCGGCTGGGCGTCCTCTTGCGTCAATGCCGTTTCGATGGCGTAGAGAAGGGCCACCTGCGCGTGAAAGCGGGCTCCGAGCGCCATTCCCTTGGTCGGCACCACCACTGGTTCGGGCATGCCGCCCATGGCGTAGACCGCCGCGTTCCCGCCCATGGCGCGGTAGTGCTCCAGGGAAATGACCGGCGCGTTGGAGAACAGTTCCAGATTGTTGTGGGGCAGGCGGCCGATCTGGTGGATGACGGCGGTGCCCTTGGCCTGGATGCCGATGCCGATGCCCGAACCCGACAGGCCGGCGGCGGAAAGGCCGAGGAACGATGTATCGGCCGTATGCCGCATGCGCACGACGCGGACGGTGCATCCCTTGGCCCGGATGCCCTCGCAGAGAGCCCGCAACACCGCCGAAAGCGGGTGCCCGGCGAGCGTCCGGTAGAGCTTCAGGCCGAATGCGGGGCTGACCCCGATGACGATGTCGGTCGGCGCGTCCTTGGCGCGGGCCGCCGGGCCGAGGACCTTGTAGGCGATGCGGGCGGCTTCGTCCCTGGCGAAGGCCGCTTCGGTGCGCAGCACCTCGTCCCGGGTCAGGACATCGCGAATGGCCGCGAGTTCCCGGCGCCGCGCGTCGTTCAGGCGGTAGCCGGAGCCGGGGCCTCCATAGTCGTTGGGATCGTTGACGGCGCTGATGACGTGTCCGCTTCGGACCACCGCGGCCGTTTGCAGATAGTCGCCCGAGACCCGCAGGCGCACCAGGTTGAGAAGGTTCTGCGCTTCCTCGCGAAAACCGCGCCTGGCGAGCGCCTTGATGACGTCGATCACCGTGATCCCGCGCTCCTTTATCCGCTCGCTGATCAGGGAGGCGTCGCGCGGCAGATAGCTGTCGGTGTCGTTCGATCCGGATGCGATCGCCACGCTCTGCTTCATCGCCGGGCTCGGCTCGCCGAGATCGAGTTCGGCATAGACTGCCGACAGCGCGTCGATGGCGCGGCGGCGCAGTTCAAGGGCGGCGGTTTCGTCGATCGAGGTGAGGCCGCCATCCGCTTCGAAATCGCGTTGCAAGACCAGGAAGTCCTCCATCTCCTCGCCGTTGAACGAGGAAGGATTGAAGGAGTTGTCGTATTTGAGGATCGTTCCCATGCCCGAGCAGGTCAGGTCCGAGCCGGCGATGAGAAAAGGCAGGATCTTCGCGCCGACCCGGATTTCGGATTCGGAATGCCTTGCATCGTTGCCGGTCGCGCATTCGAGGTCGAGCCAGACGGCAAGCAGGTTCTCGGCCATCAGTTCGCGCACGCCGCCGGGCATGGAGGAAGCGACCGGCGCGCCGTCGATGCCGCCGTTCTGCGTGCCCTGCACGCCCATGGCCCGTTGCAGGCACAGGCAGCGCGCCTCCAGGTAAAGCAGGGACTTCGCTTCATGGAAGCCCATCAGCAACTCGGAGCCTCCGCCCGAGGTGCAGCGCATCTTGATGCCGCGCGAGGCATAGGCGGCGGCGAGGAACGCCTTCGACCACGGCGTGTCGTCGCCGTCGACGAACGCTTTCTCGGTGCCGTAGACGGACACCGTTTCGGCATAGGAGGTGAACCCGGCGAGGCCGATCTGCAACTCTTCCGCCTCTTCGCCAGCGCATTGGAACAGCGTTCCCCAGCGCCCGACCGAGGCTCCGACGGCACAGGCCAGCGCGTTCGACCACGCGTTGCGGGCGACCCGCATGGTGGTTTCGATTTCGTCGAAGCCGAACGCCACCGCTATGGCTGCATCCGCCGCCAGTTGCAGCGGGTCGTCCTTGGCGTTGGTGACGTGGCCCTGGTTGCCGGGCGTCTTGCGCGTCCGCATCTTGGAGAAGGCGAAAGCGAGCTCGATCGACGACAACTGCGCGACCACTTCCGCCAGCTTCGCCGGCGTCAGGCCGTGGGCGAGCCGCGCCAGTTCGGTGCGGGGCACCGAGACGTCGACCAGCATGCGGGCGATCTCCTGCGAGGGGATCGCCATCGCCGTCTCGGCCAGTTCGGGATCGAGGTGGTGGTTGGCGACGAAGTGGTCGATCATGTCGAAATCGGCCGCGGCGGTGCCGTCCAGGCTGACGATGCGGCCGCCCTCGACCACGACGCCGGGCTTGGGATCACGCAGGCCGTGGAAAGCGGAAAAGCCGTTCGGCGGGTCCTCGACGGCGAAATTGTCCAGCCGAAGGGGACGCTCGTCCCAGTCGTCGAAGCGTCTCCACCGGTTGGCGCCGAGAACGCCGGATGGTGCGTCACGTTCGTTCATAGGCTTGTCCATTGCGGCCCCACGTTGCGCCCGGGTGCGTCTCCTCGACTATACCGCCATTATCGACCGGTTGTCTCGCGCCGATGTCGCCCACGCAGCCTAGCCGCCCAGGTACACCTTGCGGATATAGTCGTTGCTCAGCAGGCTCTTGGCCTCCCCCTCCAGCGCCACCTCGCCGGTCTCCAGCACGTAGCCGCGGTCCGCCAGCTCGAGGGCGAGGAAGGCGTTCTGCTCGACCAGCAGGATCGAATGGCCGAGGTCCTTGAGACTGCGGATGATCGCGGCGATTTCCTGGATGATGATCGGGGCGAGGCCCAGCGTCGGCTCGTCCATCAGGATGACGGTCGGCTTCGCCATCAGGGCGCGCCCGATCGCGACCATCTGCTGCTGGCCTCCGCTCAGGGTGCTGGCCAGCGCCGGCAGCTTCTCGCGCAGGATGGGGAAGCGTTTCAGCACGTCCTCCAGCATGGCGTCGCGCTCCGGCCCGCGCGGCCGCGTGAACGCACCCATGAGCAGGTTGTGCTTGACCGACATCAGTCCGAACAGGCGGCGTCCCTCCGGGACGTGGGCGATGCCGCGCTCGACGATCTTGTGGGGGGCGAGCGTATCGAGACGCTCGCCCGAGAATTCTATCTGGCCGGTCGACGGCCGCACCAGCCCGGAAATGGCGCGCAGGACCGAGCTCTTGCCGGCTCCGTTGGCGCCGAGGATGGTGACGATCTCGCCCTTGTCGAGGGAAATGTCGACGCCGCGGACCGCCTCGACGCCCTCATAGTCGATCCGCAGGTTCTTGATCTCAAGCAGCATCGGTCTTGCGTCCCAGATAGGCTTCGTGGACGACGGGGTTCTCGCGAACTTCGTCCGGCGTTCCCTCGGCGATCAGCTTTCCGAAGCTGACGACGGTGATCGAATCGCAGATCGCCATGATGACCTTCATGTCGTGCTCGACCAGCATCAGGGTGACGTCCTGGTCGCGGATCTTCTTGATCAGCGCCATCATCGCCACCCGCTCGCCGATGTTCATGCCCGCGCAGGGCTCGTCGAGCATCAGCATCTTCGGCTTGGCCGCCAGCGCCACGGCGATGCCGAGCGCGCGCTGGTGGCCATGCGCAAGCGTGGAGGCCTCGTCGTTCATGTGGCCGGTCAGGCCGACCAGTTCCAGGATTTCTTCCGCACGCCGGTCGATGGCCTTTTCCGTCTGCCGCACCTCGCCTCGCCCGAGCAGGGTCGCACCGAACCCGCCATGGGCGCTGAGATGGCTGCCGATGCGGACATTGTCCATGACGGTCAGGCGCTTGAAAACCGAAATCGCCTGGAACGTGCGGATCAGTCCCTTGCGCGCGATGCGGTAAGGGGGAAGGCCGGCGATGTCCTCGCCCCCGAAATGGATCTGCCCGTGGGTCGGCTTGTAGACCCCGCTTATCATGTTGAAGATCGTGGTCTTGCCGGCGCCGTTCGGCCCGATGAGGCCGCGGATCTCGCCCTTTTCGACCGACAGGCTGAGGTTGTCGACGGCGGTCACGCCGCCGAAGCGCATGGTCAGGCCCGAGACGGAAAACAGCGTCATTTCGCTTCTCCTTCCTTGGGCGTTTCATGCCGTCTTCGGCCGAAGGCCTTGCGGACGCGGGAGGCGAGGGCTTCCAGGCCGCCGGGGAACAGAAGCACGCTGAGGATCACGATCACGCCGAAAATGATGACGCGATAATACTCGGTGGGTCGCAGCAGCTCGTCGAGCACGGTCAGCACGATCGCCCCGGCGATGGGGCCGACGATGGTGTTGAGGCCGCCGACGATCATGTAGATCAGCACGAACTCCGATTGCCAGATGTCGAACGATTTCGGGTTGATGTAGGTGTGGTAGTGGGCATAGAGCGCGCCGGTCATGCCGGCGATGGCGCAGGCTATCGCGAATGCCGCGATCTTGTTGCCCCTGGTGTTGATGCCGACATGCTGCGCCAGCGTCTCGTTGTCGTAGATGCTCCAGTAGGTCTTTCCGATCCGGCAGGAATGGATGCGGTTGACGAAGAACACCACGAGCAGGCAGCCTGCCAGCGCCAGATAATAGTAGTTGAGGCGCGAGGAGAAGTTCAGCGTGTACTCGCCCAGGTGCAGCACCGGCGGGCGGATGTTGAACAGGCCGTCCCAACCGCCGAACGTATTGCGGAAATGGGCGAATATGCGCTTGATGACCTCGCCGACCGCCCAGCTCGCCATGAAGAAGTAGACGGCCGTGGTGCGCATCAGCGGCACGGCGAGCACCAGCGCGAAGATGCCCGAGACGATGCCGGCCGCGATCAGCGTGAACCACAGCGGCCAGCCGAAATTGAGGAACAGGAGTGCCGCCGTGTAGGCGCCGATGCCCATGAAGCCGGCATGCGCGAAGGAGACGAGGCCGAGCGTCCAGATCAGCCACATGCTGACCGCCAGCATGACGTTGAAGGCGATCGTTATGCAGATGTGCAGGAAATAGTTGTCGAACCCGAAGACGACCGGCCCTGCCAGGAGAACCAGCACGGCCGCCACCATGGCGTAGAAATATGAGCCGCGGTTTGCCAGCTTGCCCTCATTCATGGTGGAGCCACCTTGTTCCATTTACGTGTCGCCGAACGGCCTGGGTCACGGTCAGGTCTCGCGCTAACCGTCCCAGCGCTGCCCGAACAGGCCGGTCGGCCGGATGACGAGCGTGATGAAGATAACGGAGAAACCGATGATATAGGCGATGTCGGCGTTGAGCAGCGTCGTCCCGAAGCTGTCGATGACCCCGAGGATCATGGCGCCGATCAGGGCGCCGGGTATGCTTCCCAACCCGCCCATGATCACGATCATGAAGGCCTTCATCGTCGCGCCGAAGCCCATCGTCGGCACGATCGACAGGAGCGTTCCCATCAGGCAGCCGGCGATCGCGGCCAGCGCGCTGCCGAGGCCGAAGGCGATCCAGTGCGTGCGCTTGGTGTTGACGCCTTGCAGCGAGGCGACCTCGGCGTCCTCGGAGACCGCCCGCAGCGACATGCCCATCTTGGTATGCGCCAGGAACTGCCACAGGCCGATGATGAGCGCGCCCGAGATCAGGCTGATGGTGAGGCGCTCATAGGTCAGGAGCGCGCCGAGCATGGTGATGCCGCCGTCGAACGGGCTCGGGATGCCGCGCACGACGGTGCCGAACATGAGCAGCCCGCCGCTGGAGATGATGAAGATCAGGCCCATCGAGACGGCGAGCGAATAGAGCATGTTCTTGCCGATCAGCGGGCGGAAGAGGACGACCTGGAGCACCGCGCCGACCACGAACAGCGCCGCCGCCGACAGGATGACGCTGAACCAGTAGGGAATGCCGAGTTGCGTGGTCGCGTAGTAGAGGGCATAGGCGCCCAGCATGTAGAGTTCGCCGTGCGCGTACTGGACGATGCGCATGACGCCGAAAATGAGCGTCAGGCCGATGGCGATCAAGGCGTACATCAGTCCCAGAGTGACCGCCGTGAGAGCGGTTTGCGTAAACAGGCCAATATCCACCAGAATTCTCCCGTGCGCATTCACCCGTCATGCCCGCGAGGCGTGAAGCCTGGCGGGCATGAACCTTGTCGGCGAGCCGGTTGTCAGTAGTCGTCGGGAAGCGCCGGATAGCGCACGTCGCCCAGCCGCGCCTTGCCCTTTTCCACGACCGTCGTGTAGCAGTCGTAGACGGCCTGGCGCTTGATGCCGAAGGATTTCTCGCCCTTCCACGCGACCTTGCCGACATAGGTGTCCTCGAGGACGACTTCCTGGAGGGCGGCCGCGACCGCCTTGGTGTCGTCGACGGTTCCCGCCGCCTCGAAGGCCTTGGCCAGGGCATAGACCCACCAGGAATAGTTGCCGCCGAGCGCGTTGAAGGAACCGAAATGCTGCATGAAGCGCTCGCGCAGCTGCTTCTGGTAGTCCGTGACCGGATCGACGCAGGTGACGGGCAGGATGACCTCGTCGGCCTGCTCGCCGGCGACCTGGAGGATGGTTTCGGTCTCGGAAGCCGCCGGCGAAACGATCGGCCCCTTGAAGCCCAGCTCGCGCGCGGCCTTGACGATGCTGGCGGTGATGCCGGGCGGCGTCGGGCTGGTGACGATGAAGTCGGGCTTGTTCTGGATCGTCTTGGTGACGATCGGATAGAAGTCGGTGTCTTCCCAGTTGAAATATTCGACGCCCTTCGAGTTGACGTCGTAATATTTCATCAGCCGCTCGTAGGAGAAGTGGCAGTCGGTGCCGTCCTTGTCGTCGGGACCGATGAAGCACGCGGTCTTGAGCGCGTCCTTGCCGTAGCGTTCCTGGATGAAGGGCATGTAGGCGAAGCCCTGCTCGTAGTCGGACATCTCGGCGCGGAAGTGGAACGGGAAATCCTTGCCGAACTGGTCGAGATAGCCCCAGCAGGCGACGATCGAGACCACCTCGGCGGGTTCGGTGACCTGGAGCATGCCGATCGTGCTGGCCGCGGCCTGCGAGAACACGTATTTCGCGCCGTCCTGCTCGACCAGCCGCAGCGTCGCGGCGCGCGAATCCGCGACCGTCCCCTTGGTGTCGTAGCTGACGACCTTCAGCTTGTAGGTGTCGTTGCCGACCTTGATGCCGCCGGCCGCGTTGATGACGGCGGCGCCGTCGACCCAGCCCTGCATGGTCGAGATGCCCCAGTAGGCGACCGGCCCCGACAGCGGCACGGCGCCGCCGATCAGCACTTCCTTTTCCTGCGCGAGCGCCTTGGAGCCGAGCGTCGACAGGGCGGGTGCTGCCAGCCCCACGGAGGCGCCGGTCAGGAAGCGGCGGCGCGAGATACCCTGCAACAAAGGCCTATCGTTGATTTTGCCAACCATTGAACAATCCCCATTTCGGTTTCTCTAGGCTTTTCCGGCACGGCCAAGCCATTATCCGTCCGCGGCAGGCACGAGCGCCGATACCGGACTTTCCGCTAGAATATGGCTTGCAGCTCCTCCCTGCTATCCGATTTCGGCAAAGCGGAATGTTGCGCCGCAAAACGGCATTTCCGGCGCAAACTCGAAAACGCTCGGCGGACGGAGTTTTGCGGCGCAGCATCGAGCGTGCCGAAAACGGATAGATGCGGGATCGCCCGTCTCCTAGTTTCGCGGGCAGGGATTGGCGCCGATACGGTCGCCCGAACGATTTTCGTCAAACCATGACCACTACCGCAAGGGGAAGAGCATGAGCACGATACCAAGCCACATGACCGCCGCTGTGCTGCATGAACTGGGTGCCCGGGTGCAGATCGAACAGGTCCCCGTCCCCAGGCCCGGCAGGGGCGACATCCTCGTCAAGATCGTTGCCTGCGGCGTCTGCCACAGCGATGTGCATGCCTGCGACGGCGACTGGCCGACGCCTCCGAACCTGCCGCTCATCCCCGGCCACGAGGTCACCGGCCATGTCGCGGCGCTCGGTGAGGGCGTGGAGGACCTTGCCGTCGGCGACCGGGTCGGCGTGCCCTGGATGTACAGTTCCTGCGGCCATTGCGAATACTGCCGGTCCGGGATGGAGACGATCTGCAAGTCGGGCGAGGCGACGGGCTACTCCAAGCCGGGCGGCTTCGCCGAGTACATGGTCGCGCCCGCCGCCTTCGTCGCCAAGATCGGCCCCGACGTCGATCTTTACAAGCTGGCTCCTATCCTGTGCGCCGGCGTCACCACCTACCGCGGCCTGAAGCGGTCCGGCGCCCGCCCGGGGCAATGGGCCGCCGTCATCGGCATCGGCGGCCTCGGTCACGTGGCGGTGCAGTACGCGCGCGCCATGGGGTTGCGGGTCGTGGCCGTCGACGTCGCGCCCGAAAAGCTGGAACTGGCGGAGAAACTCGGCGCGGAGCGCACCTACCGGGTCGACGCCGATCCGGCGCAGGCCATCCAGGACGAGATCGGCGGCGTCCATGCCGTGCTCGTAACGGCGACCTCCAACCGCGCCTTCGAACTGGCCATCCAGTTGCTGCGTCCCGGCGGCACCGCCATCTATATCGGCCAGCCCGGCGGCAAATCCGACGAGGTGCGCGCTTCGATCGACCGTGTCGTGAACTGGGAACTGTCCATCCGCGGCTCGAACGTCGGCTCGCGCCAGGACTTGCAGGAAGCCGTGGATTTCGCTTCGCGCGGACTGGTGACGGCAACGACGTCGCTGACCACGCTGGATCAGGTCAACGAGGTTTTCGCCCAGATTCGCGAAGGCGCCGTCGTCGGCCGGAAAGTGCTGAAAATATCCTGAGTTCGGCGGAGGACCGATACATGCCCAGTCAGTTGTATATCGACGGAAAGTGGCGCGATCCCGCGCAGGGCGGGCGCTTCGATACGGTCGATCCGGCGACCGAACGGGTCCTGCAACAGGTGCCGATGGCCACGGCGGAGGATATCGACCTCGCGGTCGCGGCCGCCCGTCGCGCCTTCGACGACGGCTGGGGGAAAACCTCCGGCGCCGAACGCGCCGTCTTCATCGAGGCGCTGGCCGACGACCTGGAGGCCCGGCAGGACGAACTGGCGACGCTCGAGGTGCGCGACAACGGCAAGCCGCTGCCGGAAGCGCAATGGGACATCGGCGACGCCATCGGCTGCTTCCGCTACTACGCCGGGCTTGCCCGGGAACTGGACGAGCGGCAGGACGAGGCGCTGGCGCTGCCCGACGAGCGCTTCCGCTGCCGTATCCGCTACGAGCCTGTCGGCGTGGCGGGCCAGATCATCCCGTGGAACTTTCCGCTGCTGATGCTGGCCTGGAAGGTGGCCCCGGCGCTGGCGGCGGGTGCCACCTGCGTGCTCAAGCCTTCGGAACTCACGCCGCTGACGGCGCTCGAACTCGCGGCTGCCGCCGACCGGTCGGGCCTGCCTGCCGGCGTGCTCAATGTCGTGACCGGCCTCGGCGGAGAGGCGGGCGGCCCGCTCAGCCGGCACCCGCTGGTCGACAAGCTCGCCTTCACCGGCAGCGTGCCGACCGGCACCAGGATCATGTCGGCGGCCGCCGCCGACATCAAGAACATCAGCCTCGAGCTAGGCGGCAAGTCCGCCTTCGTCGTCTTCGACGATTCCGACGTCGAGGCCGCGGTCGAATGGATCATGTTCGGCATCTTCTGGAACCAGGGGCAGGTGTGCAGCGCGACCTCCCGGCTGCTGGTCCAGGAGGGCATCGCCGATCGCCTGCTGGAGCGGCTGGTGGAGGCCGCGCGCGCCATCACCATCGGCAACGGCCTCGAACCGGGGGTGCTGCTCGGCCCCCTGGTCAGCAGGTCCCAATACGAAAAGGTGACGGGCTTCGTCCAGCGCGGCCAGTCGGGCGAGGCGCGGTTGCTGACCGGCGGGCGCCGGCCGGCCCACCTGAACGATGGCTATTTCCTGGAGCCGACGATCTTCGACGAGCCGTCCGAAGACAGCACGCTGTGGCGCGAGGAGATCTTCGGCCCGGTGCTGTGCGTCAAGCGCTTCAGGACGGAAGCGGAGGCGCTCGCCATGGCGAACGACAGCCGCTTCGGGCTTGCCGCCGCCGTCATGTCGGCCGACGGCGATCGCGCCGCCCGCGTCGCCGACGGCCTGCGCGCCGGCATCGTGTGGATCAACTGCTCGCAGCCTACCTTCACCGAAGCGCCCTGGGGCGGGATGAAGCAAAGCGGCATCGGCCGTGAATTGGGCCGCTGGGGCCTGGAAAACTACCTCGAGGTCAAGCAGGTGACGGAATACCGCAGTGCGCAGCCATGGGGTTGGTATCTCAAACCGTGACCGGGTCGAAGCGGAGTCCCTGTCGGATGAATTCGGGCTGAAGCCCGGAATGGGACGCTGAAAAGCAGTCCGGTGCTATCCGGTGCCGCCTTCCCTGGGCGGCGCCACCATCATCAGGGCGGACCGCGCGTGCTCGGCATCAGGGTCGAGGTCGATCTGGAAGAAATGGGTTTTGGCTGAGGCCACGCTGGATAAAATAGTCGGCAGCGGCGACAGGGACGGCCAGCTACGCAGTTCGTAAGATAGGGGTGTGGCATTGCCTTGCGGGCCGCGCTCTCGGCTGCGCCGGGACCACGCCTACGGCATGTTTCCGCCATTCAGCTTCGATCGCTAATGTAAGAAGCAGCGGCGGATATCTCACCTGTAGCCCAGTCATCAGCGAGGCTCGTTGGCAAGCTGGTGGCTTCGGTATTAAGGGCAACCTGTTCAGAGACCTACTTATCGTCGGGAGACAAACGGGCCGCGAAGCTGCCGACGTATAATGCGGCGTCATTCCAGAACGGAACCATGAGCGCCGAACGCCGCCGGCCGGCCGAGCCTCATGGCGGATGCTCGCCCATCCATTACGGCGTCGTCTTGAAGACGCGGCCGCCCTTCATGATCAGGCGGAGCGAAGAATCAGGCGTGTCGAGCCAGGCCAGGTCGGTTTCGGGATCGCCGTCGACCACGAGAAGATCGGCAAGCGCATTCTCGCGGATCACGCCCAGCCGGCCGGCATAGGGCGCGCGTTCGCTGGAAAGGGCAAGCAGCGCGCCGGCGGCGCCCGTCGCCTTGTGCAGCGCCTCGAGCGGCGACATGAAGCGGGCGAACTTCGCCAGTTGCCGGCCCTGGCTGGCGGCGCCAGCCGGGTTGAACAGGATGTCGGTGCCGAAGGCCAGCGAGACATTGTGTTTCCTGGCCAGTTCGAAGGCGCGCACCGTTCCCTCCGCGACCTGCAACTGCTTGGCCTGCTGGATCGGATCCGATTTCGGATTGGAATCCTCGTCGGCGAGGAAGGGCTGGATCGACCACCACGCGCCTTCACCGGCCATCATCCGCACGGTTTCCTCGTCGGCCAACTGCCCGTGTTCGATGGACTTCACACCGGCCCGGATCGCCCTCTGGATGCCGCCCGGCGTATAGACATGGGCGCAGACGTAGGTCCCCCAGTCCGCGGCCGCTTCCACGGCGGCGCGCATCTCGGCCTCGGTGTACTGGACGGTATCGAGCGGATCGTAGAGCGAGGACACGCCGCCGCCGGCCATGATCTTGATCTGGCTGGCGCCCTTCATCAATTGCTCGCGCGTCGCGCGCAGCACCGCGTCCGCGCCGTCGGCAATCAGCGCTACGCCCTGCCGCTCGATAGGGTTCGGAGGCGTGTCGGGGAAGCGCGGCAACTCGCTGAGCAGGCGGAAATCGCCATGGCCGGCGGTCTGCGAGATCATCGCACCGCAGGGGAAGATGTGCGGTCCCGTGACCGCGCCCTTGTCGATGGCCAGCTTGAGCCCGAAGGCCGGCCCGCCCGTATCGCGCACGGTGGTGAAGCCGCGCATCAGCGTGGCCCCGGCCTCGCGCCCGGCCATCAGGTGGATGAAGCCGATGTCCTGCGTCAGCGCGGCCAACTGGCTGACGGCCACCAGCGTCGCGTGCCAGTGGGCGTCGATCAGGCCTGGAACCACCGCGCGCCCGCCGCAGTCGATCCGCTCGGCGTCCTGCGGACCCTGATCCGCCGGGGGCAGGGCCGCGATGCGGTCGCCCTCGATCAGGATCTCGACCCCCTGGCGCATCGACAGCGTCTCGCCGTCGAACAGGCGCAGATTGGTCAGGAGAAGCGGGCGGCCCGGCGTCTGCGCCCGCACTTCGTCCGGCGCAAGCCCGAACCCCGCGAACATGCCGAGAACGCCCGCCAGACCCCCCAGCATCTGCCGGCGGGAGATGTCCGCCTCGAGTCTGCGCATTGCGGCCAGGGTCTTCGGCGAGCCGCAGTGACACGCCTCGATGGACGCCATGCCGTTGTAAATGATGCGTGCGCAGGCCTGACACATGAGATATTCCCCTGATCGCGCCCGGTTTCATCCACCGAAGTACTTGGCAGGTGATGTGTCAAGCGCAATCGCCCGGCGTCGGCCGGACCCGCTGCCGGGTTGCATACGTGCACACGGCAGGCCGCGGGAGAAACGATGTTGTCAGCGTAGGTAAGTCAGTCTAGGTAACGTGAATGCAACTCTTGGGGAGCCCCCTCGTGTTATTGCGACTTGACGGAAAGTACCGGCGCCTGGCCCAAGCCACTATCCTCTCCCTCTGCGGCGCGCAGGCCGCATTCGCGGCGGACGTCACGTTCGATCTGCCGGAAGAGCCCGCGCCGGAAATTGCGGAGCGGTCGGACTGGGCGGTGCAGGTCACGCCGTATATGTGGGCGGCCGGGCTCGACGGGCATGTTTCGCCGTTTCGGCGCGGCCCGACGATCGGCGTCGAGAAGTCGTTCTCCGACGTGCTGGACGATCTCAACTTCGGCGGCTTCGTCAACATATGGGGGCGCTACGAGCGCTTCGTCTTCGCGGGCGACGTCATGTATGTCAACACGACGGACAGCCATGGCGCCGGCCCGTTGCCGGCGTTTACCCTGCCGAACGGAATCCATGTGCCCGCCGGCGTAGAGATCGACGCCGACGTCGACACAAAGCAATTTACCGCGACGTTGATGGGCGGCTACCGGGTCATCGATACGCCGCAGTTCACCCTCGATGCCCTTGGCGGCGCGCGCTTCTGGCATATCTCCAACGATGTGACGCTTACGGGAAGCCTGTTCGGTGCCGGCAGCCAGTCCGTCAGCTATGGCGAAAGCTTCGGCTGGGTCGATCCGCTGGTCGGCCTGCGCGCCTTCCTTCCCCTGACGGAAAAACTGTCGTTGCAGGCGCAGGCCGACATCGGCGGCTTCGGCGCGGGAGCCGATCTGACCTGGTCGGCGATGGCGACCGTCAACTACGTCTTCACCGACCACCTTTCCGCCTCGGTGGGCTACAAGGCGCTCGACGTCGATTACGACCGCAAGGGCCACGTCTTCGATACGCGACTCAGCGGTCCGGTTCTCGGCATGACCTATCGGTTCTAATTCTGGATTGGCGTTCAACATGTCTCGTTTCACGCGCATTCTCGCTACCTTGACCGCCGCCACGGCGCTGCTGGCAGCCGAGGCCCAGGCCTGCACGCGGGTCGTCTATCAAGGACCTGCCGGGCGAGTCCTTACGGGTCGCACCATGGACTTCAAGGACGCGATCGTCAGCAATCTATGGGTGTTTCCGCGCGGTGTGACGCGGCACGGCGCAGCCGGTCCGAGGTCCCCCGAGTGGACCTCGAAATACGGCAGCCTGATCGTCTCGGGGTACGAAATCTCGACCGTGGACGGCATGAACGAGGCCGGGCTCAATGCGAACCTGCTGTGGCTGGCCAATGCCAGCTATCCCGAAGACGACGGCGCGACCCCGCGCATCTCGCTGGCGATCTGGGCGCAATTCTACCTCGACCAGTTCGCGACCGTGGCGGAGGCGGTCGACTATACCAACGCCAACCCGATGCAGGTGGTCAGCGGCGAGGTGCCGGGCCGGCCCGGAAGCCTCGCCCCCCTGCATCTGTCGCTTTCGGACGCCACCGGCGACAGCGCGATCTTCGAGTGGATCGACGGAAAGCTCCGCATCCATCACGGCCGCGAATACCGGGTGATGACGAACGAACCCTCCTATGACGAGCAACTCGCCATCACCCGTTACTGGAGCCAGATCGACTGGCGCAGCTTCCTGCCCGGCACCAACCGCGCCGCCGATCGCTTCGTGCGCGCTTCCTCCTATATCGACGCCGTCGTCCAGAGCGACGACCCGCGCACCGCCGCCGCCGCAGTGTTCAGCGTGATTCGGAACGCCTCGGTTCCTTACGGCATCAGCGTGCCGGATGCGCCGAACCTGTCCACGACCCGCTGGCGCATCGTGGCGGACCAGAAGAGCCGCCTGTTCTATGCCGAATCCGCAACCGCGCCGAACGTGTTCTGGGTCGATCTTTCCCGACTGGATTTTTCCGAGGGTGCGACGGTCAAGCTGCTGGATCTCGGGGTAGACATGAACCGCGTACTTGCAGGCGAAGTCTCCGGCGAGTTCGTTCCCGCCAAGGCCTTCACGTTCCAGCCGGCAGAGTAAAGGCCCGCCGGCCAAGCACGCGCAATTTTTCGAAGTGGCGCAAGCGCCTTCGATCGTGCGATCCTGAACTCGCTGATGCGCGGTTCGGGATTTTAGCGGCGAATGCGCGGATTCGGACAGAACGATGAGCGGCAAGATTTTGGTCAGCGCGTGCCTTCTCGGCCGGCCTGTCCGTTACAATGGATCGGCCAAGACCGTGACTCATCCGGCGCTGGATCAGTGGCGGCGCGAGGGTCGGCTTGTCTCGATCTGCCCCGAGTTGACGGCGGGTTTCAGCGTCCCGCGTCCCCCGGCTGAAATTGCGTCGGGCCAGTCGGGCGAGGCGGTTCTTTCAAATAACGCGCGCGTCATCGAGGCGACCGGCGCGGACGTAACCGACCTTTACATCGCCGGTGCGTACGCGGCCCTGGACCTGGCGCGCGAGCACGGTTGCAGGTTTGCCCTTTTGATCGACGGTAGCCCGTCCTGCGGCAGCGGCTTCATCTACGACGGCGCGTTCGCCGGCCGGAAGCATGCCGGTGCAGGCGTGACGGCCGCGCTTCTGCGGCAGCACGGGATCGAGGTTTTTACGGAAACCGAAATCGACGCCTTGCAGGCCCGCTTGTCGTAGGTTTTCGGGATCTTCGCGACAATTCGGAATATGATTTTTAGCCGACATGCGCCTGGGTAGAGCCGCTAGGTTGCGATAGCCTTTTCGGTCTGCCGTCAGCCTTCGCCCATTGGGGCGTGGACCTACGTGTGGTCAGCACGATTACTTTCTTGGTCACCGCCCGCCGGTGCCTTGATGGTTGCCGGCGCCAAGGCCTGGAGAGCCAGCCGTCGCGACTTGACCAATACTAACGTGGCAGCAACGGATCGGTGCGCCCGACAGAATGAAGAAATGAAATTTTACGTTGTTGAAATCGCTAGGTGATTCATCTCTTTCTTATTGCGGATAAGCTGTTTGAGCTTCACCTGCCTGGTATGGCCAGGCTACGGCGTAGTCGGTCCACGCCCATCTCAATGAGTTGGACGATGATCAGATAGGCAACACCCACAACCAGCAGTGGCGTGAATGGATCGAGATACACCTGCCCTACGGCTGCCGCCCCTCCCATCAAATCCTGTACCGTGATGACGCTGGTGATCGCAGATGCCTTAACAACAGCGATGGTCTCATTGCCCAGATTGCCTAGCACGGCCCGAAAGCCGATCGGCGCAACAATCCTACGAAAGGTAACGAACCGGCTCATTCCTATAGCCGTTCCGGCCTCAACCAAGCCTCGACTGACCGAAATCATACCGCCACGCACCATTTCGGCGAGGTAGGCCGCATTGCTGATGGTCAGGACGACCAAAGCCGTCCGGTAGGGCGAGGACAGGAACAGGTCCCAAATCAGGCCGCTTCGCATCCAGCTGAACTGTGGCAGGCCATAATAGAACAGATAGAGCAGAATTAGGAATGGGACACCGCGAAATACGAATATATAGGCCTGAGACAGGACAACCCAGCCGCCACGAGCGTAGACCTGCATTGCCGCGAGCCCCACCGCTAGTGTGAGCCCCAGGATCATACTAAATGCCGTCAGGCTCATTGTGATAAGAAAGCCCTTGCCTACAGCGTGCCAGAACGGCGCCGATATCAGAACCGTGGATGACAACATGATCAGTGAGACCTCGCGATAAGCTTTTCAATCCTGGTCTGTACGACTCCCGAAATCGCGGAAATCACCAGATAAAGCCCAGCGGCGACGGTGAAGGCCATCAGGGGTTCTTGTGTCGAACCAGAGATGATGGTGGTCGCACGGCTTAGTTCAACGACTCCAACCAAAGAGGCGAGGGCCGAAACCTTTAGCATAAGCAGGAAAAGATTTCCCAGAGCGGGCGTGGCCTGCCGCAGTGTCAGTGGGATGAGGATTCGTGCCCGTACCTTTTGGTCCGACATACCAATCGCCATGCCAGCCTCGATGAGCCCCCTGGGCAGCGTGGCCAGCCAGTCCCTGAACACGACAGCGGAATAAGAAGCGAATTGCAGCACCAAAGCGATGACAACGGCTGCCAGAGGTGGCACCGCGGGTATAGGTATACCCGTCCATCCCGCGACATTTCGGACAAGAATATTCAGGCCGTAGTATGCCGCAAAGATCACGAGGATTTCCGGTAGCCCGCGGAACAGACCGATATAGAATCGGGCCAGCAATGCCTTGAATCCGTCTTGCGAGGTGCTGGCGAAGGCAATGATCAGTCCAAGCCCGATGCTCAGAGGAAAGGACGCAGCAGACAGCACCAGGGTCGTGGCCGCGCCAGCTACCCAAAAGCCGCCATAATGCCCAAGGAGATCAATCACTGCGCCCATCCCCTTTGCGATCCCGGGGGTCAGTCCAAGATGCTATTTCGCCTTCAGCGGCATGTTGAAATACTTGATGGAGAGTTTGTCGATCGTGCCGTCGGCTGCCAGGGCATCGAGCGCTGCATTGATCTTTCCAACGATCTCGCCGGAGCCTTTCCGGAAGATCCAGCCGCGCCCCTGGCCAGTCCACTTGCTTTCATAGTTGGGCTCAGCGGCAAACTTGTATTTTCCAGAATTGATGAACTGTCCCTGTAGCTGAAAATTGTCCGCTACGAACGCGGCGATGCGGCCTGTGTTCAGGTCCAAAGCCGCGGCATCAGCGCTGGTATAGTCCCGGATATCGGCGTCATCACCCAGCATGCCCTTGATGTAGGCGTGGTTGGCGTCGGTCCCGGTGATGACACCGATCGCCTTGCCCTTCAGTCCGTCAAGGCCGTTGCTGGTGTCGGTACTTTCGGGAACAGCAAAAGCCAAACCCATCCGATAGATCGTCTTGCTAGTGTCATGCTTTTCCATACGGGCCGGCGACAAGGTTGTGGTGGTCCCGATCATTTCAATACTGCCAGCCTCCAGAGCGGCGAAGATGCCGTCCCACGGAACGTTGCTTATCTCGCACTCAACTTTCATCTGTGCGCAAACAGCTCGCGAAAGGTCGACTTCAAAGCCGGTCAATTCGCCCGCCTCGTTCACATAAGCGAACGGCCGGTATGCAGCGTCGATCCCGATCTTAAAAGTATCGGCCGCCATCGCCGGCAGCGCGACAGCAGTTGCCACCAGCCCCAGCATCGCCCCGACGATTGCCTTGAAATGTCTCATGAAACCCTCCTGATTTTTGAGCAGATTTGAATGGATGTAACGCTAAGTCCGACTCTTCCGTCGATTCCTACTTGCGGAATCGACTTAGAAATGACTGAAGGCTGGGTGATCCTGGGTGTTGGAACATCTCCGCCGGAGAGCCGCGCTCCTCAACCTTGCCCTCGCGCAGATAGACGACCTCTGTGGAGATTTCCGACGCGAACCCCATTTCATGGGTAACCACAACCATAGTCAGGCCTTCACCGGCCAAGCCCTTGATGACTTGCAGGACCTCGCCTACCAGTTCGGGATCGAGAGCCGAAGTAGGCTCATCGAAGAGCATCAGTTCGGGCTCCATGGCCAATGCGCGCGCGATGGCAATCCGCTGCTGCTGGCCGCCAGACAGTTGGGAAGGATAGTTCGCCAACTTGCTGGAAAGCCCCACCTTCTCAATGTAGGCTTCGGCACGCTCCCGGGCTTCTCGCTGGGGCAGGTTCAGCACATGGATCAAACCCTCCATAACGTTTTGAACTGCGGTCCGATGCGGCCAGAGATTGAACGACTGGAAAACCATTCCAGTTTTGCGGCGCAGAGTTCTCAGCTGGGAGCTTTGAGGCGCGGTTGACCCAATGTCGCATTCATAGATTTTTCCGGCGAATACAATCTGGCCGGATGTCGGTCGCTCAAGAAAATTGATGCAACGGATGAGGGTGCTTTTCCCGGACCCAGAACTGCCAATCAGCGAAATAACGTTGCCGCGCCGCGCCGTCAGCGACACCCCTTTCAGGACTTCGTGCTCGCCATAGGACTTGTGGATGTCTCTAACGTCGAGCAGTGGCTCGTCCAACTGTTTTTGCACTTACATCTACCCACTTGTAACCCATTTTCGGCGGCTGGATGGTACGTCAAAGCCTCGGTGGGTCGCGCATGCACCGTTGTTCTTCCTGGGTAACATCGGGGGAGACGTTAGCCCTCCCGCCATTGCCGTTCGCCACCTCGCTTCCAGCGGATTGCAACACCCTGATCGGAGTCGAACTCAAGCATGATTGTCACCAGCCAACAATTGAATTCCCGCCAGCTCGCGTGAGTTTATTTCACTTTTCAGGCGGAGCATGCAATAAGGGCAGGGGCTGCAAAGCTTAAGCAGCATCGCACCTTTAGATCGAACGGGCGGCCGCGTCACGCCCAGTTGCGAAGTTTTGGTGTTACTTTGCCGTGGGGGGCAGATGCCGCGGTTAACGAGAGGGTTGTGGCACTCCTAGCCGCAATGTTCCGGATAGCGACTGCAACCACTGGACAAAAATCAGTGCGTTTCTCGGAATGGATCGCGATTTCGGCGTCAGTATCAGGTAGTAGGCATCGTCGTGAATACCCCGTTCAGAAAGCGGCACTAGGGTCCGGCTCCGTAATTGCGAGGCGACCACCGCCTTGCTCGCCAGCATCACCCCTTCTCCCGCCATGGTCGCCGCCAAGGCAAGATTGCCATCAAGAAATTCTTTCTGCTGACCCGCAAGCGGTCCCGGCAGACCGGCGCGTTTCAACCAGTCACTCCAGAATGTCGGATAGTGGTAGTTTAGCAGGGTGAGTTTTGGTAGGTCATCTAGAGATTTGTAGCCAGTTTTCTCTAGATATGAAGGTGATCCAACCGGAACCTCGGTGCCGGGAAGCAAAGGAATCGCTAAGAAATCTTTAAAATCATTAGCTCTTCCAAAATAAACTCCAACATCTATTTCCGGGCTTATTTCAGGCTCGTCACGAGAATAGTGTAGAGAAATCTGTATTTCCGGGTGCTTTGCCCAAAACTCCGGCAGTTGTGGCAATAGCCAAGACACCGCGAACATGGGCACGCAGGATACACGCGCTGCGGCACCATACGGTTGTCGCTGGAGCAACTCGGTCTCTTTGTAGATCCTCTCGAACGCAGGGCAGACGACGGCTCCATAGCGCTCGCCCGCCTCGGTAAGACGTATACCTCGGCCGTTGCGTTCGATCAGCGGGATGCCGATCCATTGTTCCAGATTGCGAATCTGGTGGCTCACGGCGGAATGGGTGACGCTGAGCTCGGAAGCAGCTCCCGTTACGCTGCCCAGCCGCGCAATGGCTTCAAAGGCCCGTATCGACTGAAGAGGCGGAAGCTTCATGCGGCACCGAAACAAACTAACATATTGGCAATCGCTGCCGGGGCATCGATGGTGAATGAACTTGCGCAACCATGGTGGGTGCAGTTCCCTGACGTCAATACAAATGTTCCTCGTCCCATGGGTGCTGACCCATGGGACGGCCTCAAGGAGCATCGTCATGTGAGATATTTCGTCATGACAGGCAACCGTTTTCACTTAATAGGTTGCACGGTTACAGCTAGATTTTGCCTCTGTCGGTCCTGCCAGTTCGGATTTCAAATGGTGTTTCCATCGTTTGATCACCGGACAATCCGGAATCCTGAACGGACCTGTTCTACCAAGCGGTGAACAACAAGCGGAGACGAAACTATGGGTATCGATGAGGACCTCTGGCGTCGCCGTGGGGGTCCGCAGGACGTTTTCCTTCCCGCAAGCGTGGGCTGGCCTTATCCGGTGATGGTGGCGGGCGAGGGCATCTGGCTGATCGATGATAAGGGCAGGCGCTACATTGACGCATCCTCTGGACCGGTCGCGAGCAACCTTGGGCATGGCCATGCCGGCGTAGTTTCTGCGATTCATAAGCAAGTCGACAAACTAGTTTTCGCCTCCTCCCGCGTAGCGCGGACCACAGAGAATGTGTCCTTTGCCGACCGCCTAACGGCGATGGCCGGGCCTGGGTTCGAACGGGCATTTCTCGTCTCCAGCGGGTCGGAGGCGATCGATGCTGCAATCAAATTCGCTCGAGTAACAGCGGTGAAGCGTGGTCAGACCGAACGCACTCGCCTTATCAGCTTGATGCCGTCTTATCATGGAGCCACGCTCGGTAGCATCGCCGTGAGCGGCGACCTGAACCAGGCGTCCATGTTCGAGGGCATGGTATCGTTGTCAGAAAAGCTCAGGGCACCCCTGTCCTATCGCCGGGGTGACGCTCCGGACGCGGCAGAGCGGGACGAGGATGCGGTCTTCGATGAGCTCGATCAAATCATTGCGCGCATCGGCTCGGGGAGCCTGCTCGCCATGGTAGTTGAACCAGTCGGCGGGCTGGCGACGGGCGCCAATGTTCTCTCAGATAGGTTTTTGACCGGAATCAGCCAGCGCGTAAGAGCTGTTGGGGGAATGGTCATTCATGATGAAGTGATGTCGGGCGGTGGGCGATGCGGCACTTTCCTCACCTGTCATCGTCCCAATGTTCCGAATCCCGACATTGCAGTGCTGGCGAAGGGTCTCGGTGCCGGATACGCCCCATTGGCGGCGATGCTCGTTTCGAAGACTTTGAACGACCAAGTCGTAGCCGGCGGCGGATTTTCCTTTGGCCATACCTATTCCGCCAATCCGATTTCCTGTGCAGTGGGAATGGCGGTGCTCAACGCGCTGCAGGACGACAATCTTATGGCCAACGCGGAACAGCGTGGCGAGCAGCTGAGGGCCGGTGTGGCGCGGCTGGCGGCCCGTCATGCGTGCATTGGCGACATTAGGGGACGTGGCCTCCTGCTGGCGGTTGAGCTGGTTTCCGACCGCGCTACCAAGGCCACCTTCGGATCCAAAGTCAGCGCCCCCAGCCTAGTGCGGGCGTTGGGGCTTGAGGAAGGCGTCACAATCTATGCCCGTTCCACGAATGGGGGAGCCTTCGGCGAGTGGTTCATGCTCGCACCGCCCCTCACAATCACCGAGACAGAGGTTGAAGATCTGCTCGAACGGCTCGACCGCACCCTTGACCGATTTTCAACCCATCTTTCCCAGGAGAATCCACAGTGACCCGCGATTCCTTGCAGCCCGTTGACCCGGCTCTGACACCCCGCTTTGCTGACGTCGCCACACTCATGCGCGCGCGTCGACTTGATCCGCAGGCTGGGATCGACATCGCATTGTGCGGAGCTCCATTCGATCTGGGCTCCAACTACCGCGGCGGGTCGCGACTGGCGCCGGCGGCTTTGCGCACCGCGTCTCGGCTGATGCGCCTGCGCCATCCAACCCTCGGGATAGCGCCCTTCGATATCTGCAAGATCGCCGATGTTGGCGATGCGCCGGTCAATCCTCTGGACGCAGCGCTTAGCCTCTCCTTGATGGAGGCGTTTTTTGCCACGTTGGTGCAGAACCACTCCGTCCCCCTCGTTGTTGGCGGCGACCACACGGTGCCGCTGCCCGTATTGCGCGCGCTGGGAAACAAGCAGCCCGTAGGTGTCGTGCAGTTCGATGCCCATCCAGACACCTTTGACACTTTGCAAGGGACGCGCATCAATCATGCGACAACGTTCCGTCGGGCGGCTGAGGAGGGACTGATTGACCCCAAGCGCTGCATCCAAATCGGTCTGCGTGGACCGATGTTCAGTGAAAACGACTACCAGGACAGCCAGTCACTCGGTATTCGTGTCATCAATATGGACGAATACGAGCAAATGGGCCGTGCGGCGGTTATCGAAGAGATTCAAAAAGTCACAGGCGAAGGTCCTGTGTATATCAGCTTCGATATCGACGCGCTGGATCCGTCCGAAGCTATCGGCACTGGCGTGCCCGAGGCGGGCGGCTTAAGCGTCAGGGATTGCCAGGTGATGCTCCGCAGTCTTGCCGGGAAGAATATCGTTGGCGGCGACATTTGTGAAATTTCGCCCGATCTGGACCCTAGCGGACTGACCGCGACGAATGCTGCAAACCTGCTGTTCGAGATGCTATGCGTCACCGCGTCGGCGGTCGCAGCTCGCTAGGAATATAATCGCGCGCGCCCTATAGGAGACCAAGATGTTGAACGCTGGTCTGGGTGCTCTCCGCAGGGCGTTGCTACGTGGCGAGATCACGAGCGAGGCATTGCTCACCCTCGCGATGGACTGCATCAGTGCCAGCGAGGGTGAAGGCGCGTGTACCTTTATTTCCGTCTATGCTGCCTCTGCGCTCAAGGCCGCCAAAGAAGCCGACCGTCTGTACGCGGCCGGGAAAGGCGCGGACCTTCCCCTTCTCGGCCTTCCAATTTCGGTCAAGGATCTGTTCGACATCGCTGGCGAGGTGACCACGGCCGGGAGCGTCATCCTGCGCAATGATCCGCCTGCCCAGACCGATGCCACCGTGGTCGCCCGGCTGCGTCGGGCCGGCGCCATCATTGTAGGTCGCACCAACATGACCGAACTGGCTCTGTCCGGCGTTGGCATCAATCCTCACTTTGGAACCCCTCTCAACCCGTGGGACCGCGCAACGCGCCGGATCCCGGGCGGCTCCTCGTCCGGCGCTGCCGTATCAGTCAGTGACCAGATGTGCGTGGCGGCAATTGGATCGGACACCGGTGGCTCGATCCGCATCCCGTCCGCGCTGAGCGGCCTGACAGGCTTCAAGCCCACCCAGGCCACCGTGCCGCTTGACGGCGTCCACATACTCTCGCGGGCTCTCGATTCAGTCGGCCCGATTGCCTGGACTGTCGAAGATTGCTCGCAGCTTTTTGATGTTCTGAGCGACACAACCGCATTGCCGCAGGCATTGCCGTCAAAGCTGCGGCTGGCGGTCCCTACTAACTATTTCCTCGACGGGGCTGACGAGGTCGTTCGGGTGACATTTGAAGCCGCGTTAGCTGCCTACGATGATGGGGGCTTTGCCATTACGCGCATAGCGCTTCCGCAACTCGACCGGATGACCGAGATCAACAGGATCGGTTCATTTGCGCTCATCGAGGCATATCGGAACCATCGTGAACATCTGCGAGATCGCGCTGATCTATTCGACCCGCAAGTGCTCCAGCGCATTCGGGCTGGTGGGCGGGCGACGCCTGAGGCAATGGATCAGCTGCTCGCTCTACGTGCGACGTTCGCAACCCAGGTAAGTCAAGCTCTGGCGCCTTTCAACGCGTTCTTATTCCCAACTGTGCCGATTGTTGCGCCTCCCATCGACGCGCTAGTCGACGACGCCGAATTTACGCGCGTTAACCTCTTGATGCTGCGCAATTCGACAGTCATCAACCTTATTGACGGCTGTGCCCTTTCGCTACCTATACACACACCGGGCACGGCCCCAGTCGGACTGACCATCGGCGGGCTGGCTGGTACCGACCGCCGTATCCTCGCGATAGCGCAGCAGTTGCAGGCTACACGATTGTGACGCTTTCGGACGTTTCTTCCCAAAGCGCGAAAAACCCAGTGCTCGGCAGGCTGCTCAAAAAAAGCCGCTGTGGCGGAGGTACCTCAAGAAAACCGGTGCCGTATAGGACTGCCGACTTGCCAAGTTGAGGAAAGGAATGGGGTACCTTTGTGCCCCGGAAAGAGTGCTGACATGGACAAGACAGTCGCCGGCGTGGCTGATGCGGTGGCCGGCATCAAAGATAGCATGACGGTGATGATCGGTGGCTTTGGCGGCGCCGGCGCTCCGATCGAGCTGATCCACGCTCTTATCGACCGCTTTCGCGCTACCGGAAGCCCGAAGAGCCTGACGGTCGTCAACAACAATGCCGGTAATGGCCGCATCGGCATCGCCGCGATGATCGACCACGGCATGGTGGCAAAGATGGTGTGCTCGTTCCCGCGCTCGTCCGATCCGCGCGCCTT
>ERZ778017.357-NODE-357-length-66038-cov-6.186684_pt1 | contig 66038 bp, 42 predicted proteins | sample MGYA00375747_ERZ778017 | MGnify/ENA primary metagenome ERZ778017 (study PRJEB29350, sample SAMN05509838) | bioreactor metagenome | biome: bioreactor; material: wastewater | place: South Africa: University of Cape Town | collected 2014-03-17 ...
TCTCTGCTCAAGAACGTTGCAAATACATATCTTTGGTGTAAGGTTCGAATTACAATCCCATTTGGAAACAAAACTGCAGTTGATCTTTTTTCAATTTGGATCACCTCCTGCAAGGGGATAACGAGATGTGTCACCCATCCTAAAATATTGGAGTTGAAACAAATATAGTTTTTCGTAAGAAACATTCTCCCTTGAACAAGTATATCTTTTGACAAAGCACAACTAAATGTGTCCACCAAAACCTCAGATTGGGGTACTTTTTTGAATAGTTGATGAAACTCCTTATTTCTCTTTTCAGAGGAAAATTTGATATTCGAAAACTCGTCATCTTCTTCAAAACCTTCACCAGAATCATCTATATTTGCCGATTGTGCACTCCGTACTGATTCTAATGGAGACCCGCTTGTAGATGCAACTGTTGATAGAGTGTTGCTGGAACGATTGACCAGTTTGGACCTCAATTCAGGATGCTTCACTTCTGTTAAATTCTCAGAACTGCCTCCTGGCGAAGTTAGTCTTTTCACTGATGTCGATTTTCTTCTGTCCATTGCGGGACTCAAGGTTCTTTGTCTTCGGATGGAGTTGTTGGCTGGCAGAGCATTGGCAGCTCTTTCAGGTGGCATTTTGTCGAAAATGTCCAAAGTTAAATTCCCTTGACCAAGAGTATTCAATGGGGATTCTCTTACTGATTCAAATTGAATTCTTGACGCCGATATCGCAGAAGGAAGTTCCCCGATTTTATTTTCTCCTTCTGCACTGTTCTCTTTGGATTTATCGTTGGTTTCTTCCTCATCTTTTTCATCTAGAGACCCCTTTGAACTATTATTTGTAATTATTGTGGGTTTAAGTAAGGATTCTAGTTTATGTGCAAAAGAATGTTCCTTACTTTCCTTCCCATTTGACTGTTTTGTATCTTGCTTCTGGTTGGCGTGACTTTCATCAGAATTTCCTGCTAGAGCATTTTGCGCAGCATTCAAAATGGTGGAAAGAAGACCTGTCGAGTCCGATTTCTTCATAGATTCATCTTTCGGATCTGCTTCCGCCTCGTCTTTCTTTTTGTCGTTGGAATGATGTAGATGGATCGTCGGAAGATGGGAAATATGGTGCAGTTTCTGACTGGTGGCATCGTCACCGTTCGTAGGAGAAAAGTCTATCTCGCTTATGGCAATTTTTGGAACTGTTCCTCTAGTAGAGTTTGTGGATATTTCCACAAGCGGACTATGCGAGAGTTTTATTGAGTTCGGCGTATCGGTAGCTTGTCGCACAGGAGCAATCGGTTCCGGCTGATGAATTTTCGCCGTACTCATTGCAAGTTTGGTTGGTTCTAGGTTCTAAGTTCTGGAATAATACACTGGTAAATTGACCCCAGCAGAACCAATGACTATCGCAGTAAATGTTGACCTGGTCAAACCCAAGTGTCCCGATCACAAACACGACCAGCACCCCGTACGAATGCAAACGACCAATTGAACCAACTCCGGTATAATTGGTAAAACAAAGACGGTAGGATTTTCTAACTGTGAGAAACTCCGTAGTCTAAAAAGCGAGCAAGTGACTTTGCACAATCAAAGCAATCTAATACCAGCAAAAGCGTACGAACGAAAAGAACCCCACGGTAACACTTCACTAACTAGCCGTATGGGTTGTGCTTAGGAATAGCGCCAATAATTTTGACTCAGTCGGTACTTTATATATGCATGGAACCGGAGTGCAAGCAAGCAATCCTGTAACAGAAATGTAAGTAATATGAAATTTTATGGTAGTAATTTTATTACCCAAGCAAAGAAATGAACGTGTAATTGAGACTCTACGCAATTTTAGGATTTTCCTTGTATTCTGCAACTATTCTATAACACAATGCACCAGGGTTCGATTTACTGCGAAAGCTGATTCCATGTTACTCCACTCCGTTCAACCCGTAGATATAGGCAGGAGCCCAACTTAAGCACTATAGCATGATTGTGTCGTACTAAAATTGTATTGCGTGTGGGTAGCAACCGACAAGCGGGTGTTGCTGGCCGTATGGAGTAGAGGCGACAGAAAAGTGTGTGTAAGGTTTAGTTCAAATGTGCGAATGCATACTCTAGAAGCATTACACTCTAGGATCCTTTTATAGACAGACGCAAATGTATATAAACTAAGAACAGAAAGAAGAAACGAAGAGAAGTCTAAATTTTTGTGTCGGCGGAATTAGTTGGAGATTGGTGCGACTAATCCTCCAACGAGCTGGGACAAGTGGGTATCGGCATCGTAATCAATGTCGAAGACAGAGTATGCGGTTTCGCAGCCACTGTGCTCAACAACCGTGTTTTCTGATGGTAATGAGCAGTCACCGTTTTCGCAAACGGTCAATGCTTCCCATTGGCTGGGGGTGTAGGAAAAAGAGTTGGATGTTTCGTTGTAGGCCAAGTCAGCACCGTATGCGTACTGGCCAGTCAATCTGGTGTGAACCCAATTTGGAGAAATGCAAGCTTCATCTTTGGATTGGTATCCAACTTTAGGGTAGTTGACGTTGATCCCAACTCCAAGTGGCAAGACTCGGTTGTCACCGGCAGCTTTGAAAAGCTGGTTGACGAATTCAGTGGTCTTTTCTGCATAAATGGTGGATGGAGACAATGGATCGTTCAAGTCCAAGTCATCGCTGTATAACGAGTTGTTTGAGTTTGATCCCGAGAATGCCACTGCTGGGATTCCTCTGTATACGGCGTTGTAGGTTGCTCCCATAGTTCCTGAAAGGGTAAACATACCTGGAGACATGTTGGTACCTTCATTTGGACCAGAAACTACCAAGTCCACGGACACATTTTGGAAATACTTTGGAGATACATATTTGAGCCAGAATGCAACACATGAAGCTGGGGTACCATTGAAGTACCAAATGTGGTCGTCTTCAGGCTCGTGGTCCCATGATGGAGCTCCAGCCTTAACGTAGGCAAATTCCCCGTCCGTTTGCAAGGTTGGAGAAGTTGGAACATCGAACTTCCCACCGAAACCAGATCTTTGTGAAACTGGTGCAACCAAGTACACTGTGTGGCCTATAGAGTTAGTACAAGAGCGAATTGAGTTTACAAACAGCAATAGTCGGCCATGCTTATACCATATGGCGTAAGCATTTAGTACGTACCAGCTTCTTTCAACTTGTAGTAGGTGGCTCTGATATTTGTGCTAACCCACCCGTCATCGTTGGTTAACAAAATTGTTTTCGCAAAGACGGTGGTTGCAAAGGCCAAGAAGAACAATTGAGCGAATTGCATATTGATGGGAACGGTGATGAAACAATTGTTCGAAATGGTGATTACTTCTGACGTATTTATAGTATTTTTGGCGTCGATTAGCTATCGAATGATGTATGGTGAGCACAATGGCTAGGGTACCACGTTGAGCAAACGGAAATGTATGGTGAAATATCAATTGGCACCATATGCACCGTGAACAAAAAATATTTCCAGGAACAATTACGACAAGAAAATAAATCAAACGTGTGCTGAAGATGCCAGTCTTAGGGCACTCAAACCGTTGAGTTGATCTTGTAGCTCCCACGATAGAGCGTCTGCTTCAGCACTTGCGCAAGTGGAACTTCTGGAGTATAAAAAACTAGCACTACTCACTTGCTGCAGGCACTTCTCTGGGACAAGCCCAGATTTTAACGTTAAAGATTTCTACTCAGATGGCCTATCTACCCCTAATCCAAACTAACGAATGCATGGATTATATTGTACTTTCCATATGTAGATCGTCACATTCGCTACGAAAGTGACGAGCTAAAGTAAAATATTATGAGGCCCTTATGTACGTTTATGCACAAGGCCAGTCCTCGTGGTACAAATGATTTCATCGGGCAACTTAGCTCTGAGAGAATGCTATTTCTTCGATGTAAGTATTGTTGAATAGTACATCCTGTAGAAGATGGGAACTAACGCTGTCGTGACCGCTCAAGGTTTGTTTAGGGTCCCATTCTGGTGCTGTATGATAGTATTCGATCGTTCCACCAATAGTGCACCGCTGTTGGACAATAATGCTTGAAATTTATCCTATTGTCTGTACATCGGGATTGTGTCGGTTATTCACTTTGAGAGGCAGCCTATTTTGACCAATTGTGTCCTCTTTGAGCATCTACAAATTACGACTTTCCGAACAACAATGCAATGGCACTGTGCTTACAAACCTCGTGCATGTGTAAATCAAACTGTTCACTACAATAACACAAACAAGATATAACGAACAGAGGTTTTATGGCTGCTGTTTAATCCACAAGTTGCGTTTCACCTACAAATCCAATAGATTTCCCCTAGCAACGCAACCCAAAAAGCACCACTATACAACGAAAATTGCACATCACTCAGTCTAAATAGACAATTTGAGACGGGCAAGTTGGTGAACTCGTCGCTCTATTCCTGTCAAATCACAACTATGCTATAACAAGCTAAAGAAAGTGTTTACGGCTCTAGGTGGAAGCGGCTCCTTATGGTAGCTCTCCATGGTAGCGCCCGCGACCCCATGTTGAGAATTACCACGGACGATTAACAACCGAGGTGGTATTCGGAGTAAACTCGGAGTGCATGTGGCGAGTGTCAAAACGCACTCCCCCGGCTCATTGACGTGCCATCCGCGTAATTGTGAGCACATTCAGTAAAATGTCGAGCACCGTCCCCACACATGTGAACAAAATCCTCTTTCGCATGCCACAACGCGATTTAATCCCAACATCCAAAGAAACCACTAAGCTGTAACAAGAGTTGATTCAACATGGCCGTGTTTTCCAGTTTAGCATCCTTCTTCAAGCGCCACAAGCGAAAGATTCTCATCACGGCGTCGGTTTCTGTTTCGGTTTATTACTTGGTTAATGAATTCGTTATAAAGAAGTTCAGAAATTTCCAAAATAGCTTGAAGCAGGAGTTGATCTTCAAGCAGCAAATCAAGCAACGGTTCATTCAGACTCAACAGGACTGTTATTACACGATTCTTGCCCTTTTACCGGTGATGACCACTCCGATTGTGGAGTATTTGCCAGTAGAACTCATCACCCAGGCGTTGAGAATGAAGAAATCTAACCAAGACTCGTCCAGCCATGTCAACGGAACAAACAATTTGACAGAAGATAACTTGAATTTGTTGGATAACGACCCTAAAATTTCCAGCTACCTTGAAAAATCGAAAATCGAGTTGTGGAACATGTTGAAAATTAAGACCATCACTAGAACTCTTACGTTGATTTACTCGTTGAGTGGGTTGTTGTTGATCACAAGATTACAGCTTAACATTTTGGCAAGAAGAAGTTATCTTGAAGCTGCCATCGAAATGGCAGGTGTGACCAATGTCAACCAGAATATTGATTCTGAAGAAAACTACATGATTGAGCAATCGTACTTGAGTTTGAGTTGGTGGTTGTTGAATAAAGGCTGGTTCAACATGGCAAACATTATTGAACCTTTGGTTATCAACAGATTCGGTTCTGTCAAACCAAAGACCGAATTGACAGTGCAAGACTTTGAAGACAGCTTGCTCGACATCGTGTCTCAAATATCACCAAACCAGTTATTGGCCGGCTTGTTCCCTAAAGACTACGAAGATTTAGTGGAAACTTTGTTGAACACCAACCCTGGTTTGATTGAGACCTTGGACGACCATTCGTCCAATTTAATGAAATTGATTAACGAAACCAATTCCATCATTTACGAAAACAGCTACGTTGAAAGTTTATTACATTCTCTCGTTGAAACTGCGGTTTCCACGTTATCGTTTAGTTTATCCAACAGCTTGAACGAAACCAGTAATAGCTTATTGGCATCATCAACCGAAGCTAGTGCCGGTGTACTACCACCATTTTCCGATAACTCACAAAACAAGTTCAAATTGGCGACATTTTTGGCGCAATTATCGGTTCAAAACAACATTTTGATCGATAACAACAACATCATGCCACAAACTGAAATTGACGAGGAAGACATAGAAGGGTTCATTAATAGTTTGACCAACAAAGATATCAACGAAAGCCATTTGACAGGTAATATTTATGTTAACAACATCAACCAGTTGGACGAATTGGACGAATTTAGTGCCGGAATCTACAGTAATTTTGAATGAGACGAAAATGCATTTCAGTCAGTGTGCAAGTGCCATGGTTGAGGTGGGATTCGGCTATAAAATTAACCCTGGAGAGCTTCATTTAGTTGACCATAGCTGCGACAGCTCTGATTGACGACCAAGGAGTTTTTCTTTATTAGCAGTTAGGTTATAGAAACGTTTATATATAATGTCAAATGTACTTTACTTCAGCACTTAGTGGCCAGTCCAAGTTAGACAAAATTAGTAGAAGAATCTCAGAGATTAGGAATAGATTATGTACAGAATGAGCCCTGTTTCTGCAATTTTCCATAGATTAGTGTGGGGCCCACAATGACAGAAGTGGGAAGCCGTGGCAAGGTTTGCGGAAAGTGAATCAATTGAAAGTCGTAGTAGGAATGTGCAGCAGACTGTAGAGGCTCGTGGTACGGCTTTCAAATTTAGTACGTCAAATATTGATAGGCAGCGCCCAAAGGGCCCTAAGACTTAGTTTTTCTACGTCGCACTTCGGCCGAGCACGCTGGTGGTGGCACCGGGCAGGACTTGCATCTTTCGCACCCTGATTTGTGAGGAAATAAAAGGCACAACACCACCGTTTGTAAACCTTCCAGTTTATTTATTCATCAGTAGCACAATGTCAGATTACAAGGTGATTCTTATTTCTGTTGACGACGAGAAGTTTCCCGTTGACGTCAAAGTTGCGGAAAAGTCGATTTTGATCAAGAACATGATCAGTGATTTGAATCCAGACGGATTACAGGAAGATTTCGAAATTCCCACCCCCAATGTCAAGGCCAATGTTTTGGCCAAGGTGTTAGAATGGTGCGAACACCACAAGAACACTGTTTTCCCCGACGATGACGATGAGGATTCGAGAAAAACTGCTCCTATTGACGAATGGGACAAAAACTTTTTAAAAGTCGACCAGGAAATGTTGTATGAAATCGTGTTGGCAGCAAACTACTTGAACATCAAGCCTCTTTTGGACTCGGGATGCAAAATTGTCGCTGAGATGATCAAAGGGAAGTCTCCTGAAGAATTGCGTAGAACTTTCAACATTGTCAACGACTTTAGTCCCGAAGAGGAGGCTGCCATCAGGACAGAAAACGAATGGGCTGAAGACAGATGATTTCTGTACCTATATCTGCGGTTTACGGTCTATGTTGTGTCTGTAGTTGCGGCACTAGAGGCGATCCAATGGCCCTATTTGCATGTTTTTGACTCCAACTCGGTGAAAAATCGGTCTTTTTTAATGAAAATTTGCCGAGTACACTCAGCAAAGCACCAAGAGTGTGATCAATGCCTCGATTGTCTAGGTCCCTTATATAATTTGTCTTGTTTATTGAATAGTATGGTTTAGTAATGTTCCTCAACGTAGTATGCAGACGGGCCCTCTACCACAAAACCTAATCAGGAAAGTTTTTTTACTGCTAAAAGTTAGCAACACCTGAACTCCTTCCCCCAGCTGGCGACGTTTGGTAGTAAATAAGTTGAATCCGTTGTGTTCTGGAGGACGTTTCATCGGGACGATTTTTGAAAAATTTACAAACACCTCGACTTCCATTCCACCGGTACCATGTCTGGAGCAGACGGCAACGAGGTCAATCCCCAAGCAATTCGGGAGCTTCCCAAGATGACCAGTGCTGAACTCGCGGGCCTCGAAAGACTGGTGGCGGCAGAGTTTCGTGATTTGGGCCGTTCATACATTCAGGCCCGGCTAGTCAGAATTAACCAAATGATTGAAAAATTGCTGCAACTGATAAAGCTAGCCACGGCCAACGATAAGAACTGGTTGAAAATATACAATTTCGAGATCGAGACAATCAACAATATCACAACAAATACCGAGGATTTGGTGTTGGTGAAGGACGGAGTGTTGCTTTCCAAGGCCGACTTGTTGAAGTCTGTAGATGAATATGAGGAGGAATTGAAGGAGATTTTTAAGAACCTACAGAGTCCGCTAGACTTTGATGAGTCGCTCAATAAGCCCGAGGAGTCGAGATTGCCGTTTCCGTACTTGTTTGACCAGGTTTTCCAGGACCATAAAACTGGGTTGAAGACGATCATAAATGAAAAGGATTACCAGACAAGACTATTGAAAACGTTGTCCAAGTCAAACTCGTCGATTATATGGAAGCAGTACTTTCACAAAATGTGTGCACGTAAACGGCAGCTTATAGACGAGACGATGGACGAGTTGTACCAGTTGGAAAGGCAGTACCGTCACCATGACTCTCGTGTTATCCATTACCGTAATCAGCACTACTACAGATCTGTGCTCAGTACTAATGACTTGGTGAGGTCGTACGACGATAAACCATTCAACACTACGAAGGTCAACACCACCAATACCACCGATCTTGACGAAATTGTGCCGAACAATCGAGACCCAAACTACGCTAATTTGGACAATATGTACTTGCAGAAAAACAAAATCGAGATGACAAACATCAGAAGAGACATCTTGAACAAGTTCCACAATTTCAGCTATTCCCAGTGCTTTGATGACCAGGTCCCTAATAAACGCACTAAACTACAAACTTGTTCTGGTTTATCAGAAAACCAGATTGATCAGGACCTTTTTTTGATTTCAAAGGGGATACGCGAACAAGACGGTGAATCCGTTGACGACGTGGTGGATGTGCAGGAAGATGTAGAGGACGAGGAGGACGAGGACGAAGAAGACGAGGAAGACGAGGACGAAAGCAACGAGGAAGAAGATGATGATGATGAAGAAGATGAAGATGAAGACGTCTCGGAAAATGGCATGAATGAAGAACTTGCAGAGAAATATAGACATTTACTTGGTGTGGACAAATCGCCAGGGCTGCTATCTGCTGCACCTTTGAAGATGCCTCCTTTGGAAGCGTTTCCAAATTTGCTATGATTGCCACGAATTAATGATTACGAAAACCATTTATTAATAGTTCTATATATGATAAATAGTACCGAAGTGAAAACTCGCACCTTATTTGTATGTATTTTGCTGACCTGGATTATCGATGAAGTGGTTTGACATGCCATACGTCTTTGAGGTAGATTAGTTTACTTTGGTTCATAAGCTTGGATTACACGAGTTTACTCTTTTTCAAGTAATACGCTGGCATTCTTCAAGTTGGCATCGTCGATGGTACAAGTCAACGACTCGATGAATTTAAACGAACGGTTGGAGCTGTTTGTCAAGTTGAAACGTTCTGATGGCTCGATTCCGTACTTTTCGGGACTTTCTTGTAAAACAAATTTCAACCATTCATACAAGTTTACCACCTGGTCAGTCAATGCAAACTTGTGTACTAGTCTGGTTCCATTAGGGAATCTGACCTGAATTCTTGTGAAATTTTCGCTTGGTTCTACGTGTTCAACGGGTTTTATAGATTCAAATGGGTCTTCGGACTGGGGTTCTTCCACTTCTTCTACTGGCGATTCTTGTTCGTTGGCATTGTTTTGCGTGGCTAAATCCCCATTAGATGCCAACGAGTGTTTGATGGCAAATTCTATTTGCTGCTCCTCGGTCAAGGCATCGGGATCGAACTTTGTTTCGTGCTCTACGATTGGATTTTGCGACCCTGGGTTTAACGAGAAATTCTCCAAAAACTGCTCTACTTCTTGCAGCCATTTTGCCACGTCAGGAACCTCGCCGTCCTTCCAGGTTCTCAATCTTTCACCAGTCCATGAGTCCAAAATCGCAATGTGGGGGAAAGTGGTTGTATGATAGAAATTCTTGTAGTGCATCCCATTTGGTGAGTTTTCTTGATATTGCAAAAAAATGAAGTTATCCTTTACGATGTTTTTGATTTGAGGATTGGACCAAAAGTCTCTGTTTAACACTTGTGACTGGAACTCTGATGGATCTTGGATGTTGACCAAGATCCATTTTTTTTCGGCTTTTCCCTTTTGTTTGGCCGTGTCGAGATTGGCCACCGTCATGAGGTCAAATGGCGGCCTGAACAAGTTGGCAAGCCGTCTTTGTGTTGATGTCAACTGCTCCTGTCTTTCGTTTCTCATTCGTGCTCTTCTTGACATTGGTTGGTGGGGCCGATCAGTCTCATCGTCATCGCTATCGATGACGATTACGTTGTTTTCTTCGTCATCTTCTACATATTCATCGTCGTCGTCCAACTCTTCAAACCGGTCCTCGTAGTATCGGTTCTCCTCGTCAGTAAATCTCTGGTTAAATACCCCTACTCTACCGCCACCAAAGATATCGCCTGGCCGGTCAAAGTTGGGTGCTGTCCCAAATCCAAAACTGTCCACGAGTGTTTCGTGGCGATGGACACTTGCGTCGGCCTCTCTCACGTCGCCGTATGCTTCTTCTTGTAGTTTCCGTGCTAGTTCAGCGTCAGCATCGCTGGCTCCACCAGGGGCACCACCAGTGGCAGTAGGTGGAGGATGTGATTCCATGTATAACGTCACGGCGTAGTCCAAGTCACCGCCAGTGAGTTCTAAGTACTGCTTGGCCGTAGCCTCATCTGTGGTTCCTGTAACCCCCAAGAATACCGGTACCAATTGGTCCATAATCGATGGCGTTAGTTTTAGTTACAATCAGACCAATTATCAAATGGTACAGGAAGAAATTATATCTAAATAACAGACAGCGTCCCAGAACAAGGAATACTGAATAGAGGTATACGGCTGCCATACAGCACCAGTGCGGTCATCACGGGGAGAAAAGAAGATGCGGCACTATTAGGCACAAGAGACGACGTAAAAATACGTCACAGTAGGGACACCAGGCACAGTTACCAGGAGGACGTGATTTTAGCCAGGTATTTTGTGATTAGTATGGCAGTGGCTGTAGGGGACGAAGAGTGGTGGACGTAAAAGAAATAGATGTAGAAGTAGAACTAGGGAAAGCGGGTGGACAAGTAGCAGACCGTTGGTGACTGATGTTGTTGGTTGTGATGTACTGAGGGTTAAAGAGTACGAGAGGCACCATGTGGTGGGAGCACGGGATGTGTTCATGAGTATCAAGACCAAGAATGGAGCTACGCACTATTAGATACAAGTTAGTGAAGACACAAAGAGATCAAATGTCATCACGTCCACAGCAAAGGTCTGAAATTTGTAGGAACACAGACAACGATGTGCATGAGGAATACACCGTATTCCACCAGTTTCACGGCTCTTGTAGTGAATGCAACTATAGTATATTATCTATGCTAGTTATACGCTTTACTTGAAAATGAAACTTTCCAATAGTTGCCTAACGCGATTATCAACTGATCCGTTCAACAATAGCTGTTTAAGATACGCCCATAAGCATGTTTACTGGATGTCTAGATCTATTTCATTACTCTTGATAGCACTTGTTTATACTCCATTATCGGCGTGGTTACCTGTTCGTGGTTTCCTGTTCTTCGGCCTTCCGTTTGTACGTCGTATGTCTACTGAGTCGTCACCTAAAAGGTCATCTGGACAAAAACTACATAGGTTACTGCGATGGGTGCTTTTGAAGTTACCATGTCAATGTTTGCCGTGATTGCGACTAATTTTCACCACTTGAATGCCAAACTAAGCTGTCTTTTACTTGATAATTCCATTTCAACGTTCAAACATTCTGTCGACCTATTGCGAGCATAAGTTGTTCTCTTCGACGTAATGCGTGCTCCCTAGCCCGAAAGTTCTTTCTGCAATTGCATTTTTGAAAACTCACTTCTGAAACGTCTCACCGTTTCCAATTTCTTCAAGATGTCTATTGGTTTGAAGCATAACTTAAAGGGCGGAAAGTAATTTTCGAGACCCTGTATTAAGATTGTGGAGTAAGTTAGACTTTTTAAATGAATCAAATTCTCTTTGTCTGCCTTAGTTTGAGTATTCATATTGCAAAGTAACCCAAACCCCAAAGTTGTCGTTTGCTTTTGTTGGCGGCGGTCTTTTTGCAGCCAAATTCGGCATGTGCATGAGTGCGTACAGCAAACTTGCAGCAAATCAACACAAGGTCACCCACGTCAAAAGGGACAAAATATACATCAATGTGCAACGTTTTGTTTCCAGAATCACACCAGCACCAAATGAGGCTCCCCGCGTCTTACAAAGTAGCCAAGTCTGTATTTAGTTGACTTTCAATTTTCAGGGCCACAAAATAATTTGCAGCACCTATGCAACACAAATGCCAAACGTGCAACAAAGGTGTTGGTGCTTCCACAACACACCGTACTAAACCTTACAAATCATGGACGATAACTACACAACTACACAACTAACACTAGTGATAGAGCACTTCCACAGCCATACAGTTGAATACGTGGGACTACGTAACCTTGCTTCTCACGTGCCAGCCTTTGCTGACAAGTCTAAACATCAAACAAGAACAAACTGGCGTAGATTACCAATAAAGCACTGATGGACAGAAATACAGAGTCCTCGGTAACGAAAAGCCTTGTGTTTAATGTAGTTGAATTCAAATTTTAAAATTGCTCTACTGTTTGAGATGGTACATGATGTAGTCTTTAGAGACGGTGTGCAAACCCTGTAACTCTTAACTCGTAACTCTTCTGAGGAGTCGATACTCAACATGTCCAACGAGTTATCCACTCTAACCGAATATTCATACCCAGTTGCACTATTTTGCACACTTATTAGTCCTCAATATAATGTTGGTGCCACATCTCAGCCCAACACTCAATTATTGGGTGAACTGGAAATCAACGGCATAGCGTAAAATCTCACCCACTCTATATGCATAGAACGTAATAGTCACTTCATAGGCGGTAGGCGCTAGAGTTTGTCCAAGTAAAGGTATATCGTCAATTACTTGTGTGAGTCACCACCCCCGCCCTAATTTAGTGCGAGCCGTGGATTCTGTCGACCTAACCTAGTACCATACGGATCTGGTGCACCCACGACGTCTCATTTCTTGTGGTGCTGATAAAAATGATCACTAGTGCTGGAACTTACTTGTGGTAATACCTGAGTGATTTAAATCTAAATAAGCGTTTTTGTACCAGAGAATTTTGTGTTCCCTTTCTGTGGCGACTGCTGTTATTCTAGGTGTTTTTTCTGTGCCATTTTTTTACATCTTTCCGTCAGTTCGTGGTATTACAACAAGTTGCCAGATTCACCGTTACAAGTGATTCTTTGTTGTTTGATACAAATTTGTACTTGGTATTGAGCCATAGTGACTATAGTTTGTTTCAGGTGATACAATAGTGATTGTTTCCTTGATCGTGCTGAACTGTCCTCTAATTATCGAGTCAGACTACGTACATTTTCCCTTACATTGATCCACTGTTGAATCCTACTCCTTCCTTGATTGATTCCTCACATAGTATATTCCTTGTTATCGGTCAATTGTGTACATATTGAGTTATTGTTGTACACATTTCCACGGATTTTGAGTGTGTTTTATTTGTTGGTCTAGGTTTACCAGAGTCCTCAACATTTGGCTAGCCAAAAGCACATTTTATTCATTGTCGTTAGTAAAGCGTGTGACTACTGCGACATTCTTACACGTATACACCTTATTTGTACTGTCACATCCCATTAGCACTGGCTAATTTTTTGCATTTACCCGATTATTTCATTTATCTACGTTTGTTTATGTCCATTTAACGAAAATTTTACTAGCATTACCATTACTTCATATTTTGTTTGATTTGGTCTTTTAAATTGGTTCTATCTATTATTATTTTTATTTCAATCATTGGGTTACTATAGTTTACATCAGGAATACTCGTCAAATCGATTATTTGAATAGAGGTTTAATAATATCACTTTGCATTTTATACAATGGATGACTATGAGAATTATGAAAACGGTGGTTTATTACATGACAGATACAAAAAAATCAGTGATATTAGTGAAGGATCCTATGGGATGGTATCAGTTGCTAAAGACACCAAAAGAGATGATAAAGTGGTAGCAATCAAGTACATTTATCCGGTTGATTACAAGAAAAAGTCGACTGGTAAATCATCTAGACCATTATCGAGTCCAGCAAAATTAAGATCACCTCCTACCAACGAACATTCTATCAAACCTTCAAAACAATCAATCTTGAAAACTTTAAAGGATGAAGCCCAAAAAGAAATCCGAATTCACAAGATTTTGGGGACACATCCTAATATCAGCACATTATATGATCATTTTGAATCATTCTTAGTCCTTGAATTTTGCAGTAGAGGTGATTTGTACGAAGCTATCCAAAATGGCAATGGTCCTTCCACTTCCCAAGATGTGAAAGATGTGTTCATGCAAATTATTAATGCGCTAGAATACTGTCATTCTCATCAGGTTTATCATAGAGATTTAAAACCAGAAAACATTTTAATTGCTGAAGACTGGTCGATCAAATTGTGTGATTGGGGTTTAGCAACAACTACGCAAATCATTACCAACCAAGATGAGTTCGATATTGGTTCAGAAAGATATATGGCACCAGAATTATTTGATAATGAGCTCGAAAGTTACGATGCTTCTAAAATTGATCTTTGGTCAATTGGTATCATTTTGTTAACATTGGTGTTCCACAAAAATCCATTTCAAGTTGCAAATTATTCTGACAAAAGGTTCATCCAGTTTGTCAACAACCGGGAGGCACTATTTGATATTTTCTCAACCATGAGTGGAGAAATGTTTTCCGTTTTGAGATTCTCATTAAACATCGATCCTACCAATAGAGATTTAGCCAGCATTAAATCTGAGTTAAATCTTTTGAAATACTTCACAATTGATGAAGAGTATTGGGGAAGTGAGATGGATGATGAGGAAGAAGAAGAATTAGAAGAGTCAGCAGATTCAGATTATGAAGACAATCGGTTCTACAATAGAGAAGAAGCTTCAAAGGAACCCTCCATCTCACCGGTTAAGAATATGGAAGTACCTGCTTTAGAGTTCACTGAACCAAAAGATGAAATTACTGAATCAGAACCAATGTATCAGTCCAATGAAAACGAATCTACGAAGCCCACTAAGCCTTCTGTTTGCATTGACGATTTCCCTATTCCTCATAATCATAGAGCAGATGCATTGCTTTCCGCAAATAGTTCGTTGAAACCTATTCCTATTGGGGGTTCAAATGTTAAATTTATTAGAAATACCCGGAAACCGTTCAATGTGGCATCATACAACCAGTCACACAGTAGTAAATTTAGTGGAAGCTATAGAAACTTCAACAGAGAGGATTTTTTCACCCCAAAATCGATTTTCAATCATTATATGGATAAGTATGGAGAGCAAAGATTCAACAATTCCGATAGACCATACAATGGATCGTACCATTCTCATCACCACTCTAGTAACAGTGGTAACAGAAAGTACAACGACAATTGGAAGCGTAATGGTAAGAAACCTAAGCGGAGAAAGAAGAGGAAAAACAGACAATTTAACGATGGACGTGGAATGGAAAATGGTGGAACTAACAGTATTGCAATTTCAGGGAATGGTTACTTGGGTGACGGGTCCGATCGTTTTAATGGTTTCGATCGCTTTAATGGTTTTGACCGTTTTAATGGTTTTGATCGTTTTAATCGTAGGAAGTCAACCCTGCATACTCTCAAACTAAGGAAGAATGTTGCCCCTGCCGCAAATATGTTAACTAGTACATCTGTGGGCACAGGCATGAATGGAACGGTTCCAACGCTCAACCCTCCACTTCCAAATGTCAATTCTTCAGCTCCGTATGGAAGTGCTGGAAAGTATATTCCACCTTTTTTACGCTCCCCAAATTACAATAAATCACCTGAAATTGAGCCATTGAATGAAGAGATCGAGAAGCTCAATTTGAATCGCGATTTAGACGAAGTGTTCCATCTTGAAGATGATTTTGAATTTCCACCAGTTTCCGATGTCAAAGAAGAGGTCGTGGCACCTGAACCTCATGATCCTTTATTCAAGAAGTTTTACTGCAAGGATGGATATCAGGATGAATCTCACGAGATTAACCACGCTAAACTGGGAAATAGCACGATGAACTATAATCCTGGCAGACGAGCAATGGCAATAAATAGAAGACCGCTCTCAACTGGACATTCATTATATGATGTGTCAACGTTGTCGTCTTCGGCTACACCTTCTGGAAAGTATGTTCCACCTTTTAGAAGAGGTTCCCATTGTTCAGCAAATCAATCGGTAAAACATAAACCTAAGCGAACTGCTAATGATGATTGCATTAATAGCGGATTTTCTTCTAGTGACGTCTCATCGTCAGTACCCAGTGATGGTGATTGGATGAAATTTAAGAAAGATTGGAGCGATTATGATTGACTTGAATCTACACACATGTATTTAGTCTCATTTAGTTTTAAGCGAATGTCACGAAGTTTTACTATAGTTTAGCAGATTTTGTACAAAAATGTAAATTATATATTAAAATTAATTACGATGTGAACTATACAAAGACTAAACGGAAAACGAGCCCATTATTCGAGAATCATCTGATTATGCTTTTCAATAATGGCATTCAATTCGAATTCGTTTGGAAGTGTTCTTACTTCTGTATTGTTTAGGGCTTTTCTCACTTGCAATATAATACTAGCTATCTTTTGGTTATGCTTTCTAACTAGTTTAGCGTAAAACAACCCACACGCGTTGCAGAGACAACGAGTACCATCTGGCCCTTTTCTCCATTCTGGAGTATCTCTACATGCGCATTGAACACAGTATGAAAATTCTTGATTTTTCTTTCTGACTGGAGCACTTTTCTTCTTTGGTGAAGTAGTCAATTTGGTTCGCGAAGCCGATGACTTAGATGTATGAAGACAAGACCGAATTGGAGTCAGAGTATTGACCTCTAATGCACACTGGGATCGATTTCCTTCAGTAGGATGTGTATCGTTTTGTTTTGAGACAGGATGATGAACTCTTCCCATTTCTAATGGAGATGGAGTCAAGTCGTTTTGTGACACACTTGGTGTTGCAGAATTGATTTCTGCCCAGGAAGACCGACTGGAGGAGGAATGTTGTGAACTAGTGACGTTCAGTTGGGTTCTTACATTGTTGACTTGAGTAGTTGTGTTGTAGATATGATGACGAGCTACAAGTAAATTATTCAAATCCGATAGACTATGATAAAGTGAAAAGAAGTTCTGTGGGAGTGTTTGCTTGAAATGATGGCACTGGGAAGCAGATAATTCGTCCCAAAGAAGACAATTAAAAGGAGTTGAGTGCAACCAGCTGGCCATTCTGTTCGTGGAGCTCGACAAGTTTTGGATATGGGTAGCTATATCATTGTATTTTGTGTTAATCAAACGATCAATATCTTCAAGTGAGTGATGAGAAGGATCAAACGAGTGGACTACATTTGTAAATTGGATCTCGTTGGTGTCGATATGCTTGACCAACTCCGTAAACGATGGTAAGATAGATTGTTGACTCATAATGAAAACAGAAAACTATCAACAGCAAAACATCGTGCCAACGGATTCATTTAAGTGGTACAATTACCAGATTGAAATCATTGATCTATGGTTTCCATGTTAAGATCCTATTATGGATGAATGATCCAGACCAATCTTTATAGGTGAAAAAATTCAAGCAGACTAGATTAAATTGGGGAAAAATCCTAATGAATGGATTTCAAATAGTCATCTGTTCTGAATTAGTATTTTGATGAAGATTCATAAAGCTTCATATCACGCTGCTTTTTTGTAGATACTACAAGTTTAGTTGAGTGGCTGCAAAAAAGTCGTGCCGAAATTTGCAACGATTCGTAAATTCTTTGGGTTTGTGTAATGTTTCAGATTGAGAATCTGAAACACAAATTTGACACACGAACGTTTCAAAAGTTTATATTTAAGTATCTATTTGTTTTGACAACTTTATTGTATCTTGTCTCAATATAGTACAAACGTGTTGTTGTAACATTCGCAAAGTTGGCTGTACATTTGTGAAGAGCTGTTTGAGACTGTTTTGACTCGCCGTCAAATTTCCAGTATTCCCCCCCACTTGATATCTCAAATTATACCGACTCACCACAACGTTGTATTTATACTTGTACTAGTCTGCTCACCTTTGTAATTGGAATCCTGGTCTAGACAATTGTCTACTTACATTACTAGCTTTATCAAATTTTGGTGTTCCTCCAAAAAAAATTCTGTTGGAGAGAAAGTCAAGACAAACTACAGCATTGAGCAACATTCTCTCGTTATTCGTTACATCTTGCATCCTACAAACTCAAAATGCATCCAAATGAGCAGGTTTCATACCCTGTTCCCAATCAAGTGAAGGAATCCTTGAGGTTAATTGAAGATTTGAAATTCTTTTTGGCTACTGCTCCAGCCAATTGGCAAGAAAACCAAGTGATTAGACGATATTATTTGAACCACGATGAAGGTTTTGTCAGTTGTGTGTTTTGGAATAATCTTTACTTTATTACTGGTACCGATATCGTCAGGTGTATTGTTTATAAATTCGAGAACTTTGGACGGAAAATTGTCGATAGAAAGAAGTTTGAGGAAGGTATCTTTTCTGACTTGAGAAACTTGAAATGTGGCACAGACGCTGTATTGGAGCCACCACGTTCTGAGTTTTTGGAGTTTCTATTCAAGAACAGTTGTTTGAGAACTCAAAAAAAGCAGAAGGTGTTTTTCTGGTTTAATGTCCCTCATGACAAATTGATGATAGATGCTTTAGAAAGAGATTTGAAAAAGGAGAAGCAGGGCCAAGCTCCCACAACAATTGCGGCCAGTGAACCGGCATTATCGTTCAAGTACGATGAAGACCAGAATTTGTTAGCTCAATTCCAGAAACATTTGGATTTGCAAAGTGACTTTGCGGCAACGTTGAGCCTGGAGACTGCTTCTGAAATCCAATCGCCAGGATATAAATCAACATTGGCGACAAACCCAACAAGTTCCATAAAACAGGAACGAATACCCAATCAAAATGGTTTTGCTCAAGACCCAAACGACAATACCGATGATGAAAATGATTTTCCACTAGATTACTTCACCAAAGAAACAGAGCAAATGGACTATATAAATTTAGACCCAAATTATCTACCTGGTAGCTATAACACTTTGGTGGACGAAAATTTTGATTCACTTGTTGACGATTCAATATTTGTGCCTGGTCAAAATACGGCTAGTAACCCAATAATTTATAACGATGAATATCTCATCGAGCAAGCACAACCATTAAAAGCTTCAATTCCAGTTTTGCCCAGTTCGAGACCAGCTAACTACATGACTGTACCACTTCCAAATGATGACTATACTCAAGTGAAACCATTGTCAGCTAAAAATCAAATGGCATTTTCAACTAATCCATCTAAAAATCAATTTCCATCACGACTACTTGTTGGCCAACCCGGAAGTCAATATTATCCTCAACCATATTATCAGCCTATGGCTGATGGAACATCAACGTTTGGCGTGCCAACACAGGATTACTGGACTCAACCAAATGCCGGAATGGATTCAGGGTATCAACCATATTATGAACAAGATTATTACCCCGTCAATAATATGTACCCAGTATTAACACCAGTAATGGTGCAACAACAACCATACCCAATTACTCCAACAACAAGACAACAATTTGCATCTTCTTTGAGTAAAAAGAAGCGCCCCGCCTATCCATCAAAAACCACTAGCAAGGTTTCAAAACTTTCTATAGACAAAGACAAATCTTCCAAAAAAATCACCTAACGCTTTGGAAGTGGTGAGGAGTTTACGTCAAACCATGTTTTTACCATGGTTATGTAACTAACATTTGTCATGTATTATCTACATAATTAAATGGACATCAAACGATTAATATTCATGGCTGTAATGCTTGATTAAATTCTTCTGTGGAATAGTCAATCTGTTCATAATTTCATTCATTGATTGAGACCCGTTCAAATTAGTAGCCTTGACCAATCTTGAGTAAATCTGGATTGTATACCTTCTTATTTCTACTTCGTCATGTGCAATCAAGTCTTTGATGGCATTATCGATCTCTGATACAATTTCGTCATTAATGATCAATTGAGCATAATCCTGTGAAAGGACTTTCAATAGGCAACTCAAAGCACCAATAATGTACTTCAATGAATAGTCACCGACATTGCTCAATGATCTTAAAACTGTAACAACGATATCACTACTACTGTAGACGCCCAGCAATACTTCATCAAAAACTTCCCCGATTGCGACGTTTACTTCATAGGTTGCTTGTGGACATTCATACAAGTCCATCAATGTTCCCCATAGTTTTGGAAGTGAAATTTCAATTTTGTTGACCAATAGCAGTTTGAATATTATCAACCCACTCAAAATAAGCGACGGAGAGATTTTATCTATTCCGTTGAAAAAGCTCCATAAAGCATTTTCTAGTTCTGTTTTTCCTTGGGATTCGAAGTACTCTGAAAATTGCTCTATCGATTTGTGTTCTTGGATATATTTCAAAACGGAAACGAACGTATCATCAAGTATTGTTTGCGTGCTTATTTGCTTGCATAAATATTTGAAATTATCTTCAGAAAACAGATGATCTGTATCTATATTTTCCCCAATATCTTCAGGTGTCAACTTAGAAAGCTGAAAGTTAAACCAGTTTACTTCGCCATAGTTGTAGTCTCTAACCTTTTGCGGAGAACCTGTGGAATCTTCAAAGATATTGATTTTTCTGTTTCTACTTGAAATTGCTCTCAATGGATCAACCTTTTCAATAAACGATTGCAAGGACTCTTTATCTTCAAATTTATTCCGTTGTGAAAGTTCTGTAATCTTGACTTGTGAAAAGTCTTCGACTAACCCTGTAGACTGATCTATTGTACTGTGTTGCAAAATGAAGCGATTATCTTCGGGTATGCTTACAGCAATTGTATTCAATTTACCCAGATGGTTTTCTTCCTCAAACTCGTTACGTTCAGCAGACTCTGATCTTTCCATTACAATATCATCTTGATTATTTTGAGATCTTAAATCGTCCGGGTTGGAGTTTACCTCATCTGAATCTGCTTGCACATTTGTATCTATTTCCATGGAATCTTTCTTCGATGGTTCTTCTTCCATATTTTGCTCTTGATTTGTTTCTGACACAGTTTCCATTGTACTTCCTTGATATGCTTCCAGATTATTTGAAGTTGATCTTTTAGGAATGAATGTGTACTCATTATTTTCCTTCATCACAGGAAGAATCATTGTAAAATCAGACTTAACTGGAGAAAAATCAACACTGGTTTCATTTTGAGCTGTAGACATACCATTTTGTGGTAAAGTCAAATCTCCGTAACCAGTTAAATCGTAGGATTTGTGTACTTGTCCGACACCTAAATGAACCTCGACTTCTTCTTTGGTACTTTTATCTGTCAACTCCAACTCTGCAAGAAATAATGTTGGATTGATCTTGTAAAGTTTTTCAACTAATTGGAAAAACGAGTTGTAAATCTTGGTTGACTTTAAAAGATGAACTAACTCTAAAAAGTTCGATGTTAGTTTCAGCACGTAACTATCACTGACAGGAATTTTGTCTAGGCCAGTCAACAAGAATTCTATTAATGATGTAACAATGACTGATTGATATTTTAAAATCTGCATGGCCAATTCACCATTATCATCATCCATAATGTATGACGGGTTTATAACGATAGACAAAAGTTTGATGATAGAATCGAGTAAATTGTAGACATTCATGACCGATATAATCAAGTCCACATGGTTTCCGTTAAGTGGGTTGATCAAGATACTACAAACCCGGAGAAAATCGTCGTCATCAAAGAACTTGTGACATTTTTTGAATAGGCTATCACTAGACAAGAACAATGGTCTCAAAAGCTCCGGTTCTCGGAAAGAGATTCTCTTTAACAAACCATTTATCTCTGTAGACATTTCTTCGTCTGCAATAAGTGCATACTTCAAAAGACTCATTCCTTCCTTGATATATTCGATTTGGTTCGATGATAGAAATTTTAAAATCGGGTCAATCGGTTTGTCAGTAGAAACGTCGATGATTGTTTCGCCCGAATCACTTAAAAGTTCCCTATCTTCAACTTCCAGTCTTGGTGTTGTATGATGCGAGTGGAGTTCAGGTTGGCTATCATTGTCACCTCCTGGTACTGTTGGAATCTCGACTTGACGCAATGTGGGAACAATAAAGTCATTCTGATTTCCACCAACTGGCGAACCATTGCTTTGTGATGTAGCGATTGATGTATCTTCTTTTAGAACTTGATTCATACGTGAAGTATGACGAGCATCTGAATTGTTGAATTGATGGTGATCTGGACCTCTATTCTTATTAGCAACTGTTGAGGTTTTGGTAGAGTTATTTACATCAGCCTCGAAATCAATACTTGCAGATCTAGATGACGTTCTTGAAGTTGATTTTTGCTTGAGTCGTAATTCTTTATTTCGTTCAATTATCGATTCTTTGAGTGATGGTCGAACCTTTTTTGTTGTTGCTGATGTTTTGATTTCCATTGGTGTTCCCATATTCGAAGGTTTTGATTTTTCTAAAGCTTTGACAACTTTCGGTTCTAATTTAAATATTAATGCTTCTGCGTTACTAGGGAACTTTTCCCAAAATGTCCAAAAGCATTCCCTTGCAACTTGTCTAACAGCTGGGTTTGCGTCACCTAAAAGTTTTTGGAGAACTTTGGAAGAAATATCCACTCCAGAAAATCCATTTGCACCGTGTGGTGATACAAATGCTTGATTATCATGAAAACGAATCAATAAAATCTGCATCCAGATTCCACTATACGATCTTGGCAGGACATTTTTTTCATTAGATGCTGCAACTATCTTTTGCAAGTATCTATGGCTAAACGGTAAATAGATAAACACAGAACATATTGCCATGTTAGCATTAGTGGATGCAATTTGTTTCGTTGCTGAGCATAACTTCATCATTGTTGGCATTATGGAATCGACGATGGAATCGAATTCTGAACCTACAATTATGCAACAATCTTTAACTAGTTGACAACCATTGGTGCTCAATGTGGTACGCAATGATGCCATGGATTTACAAAACCCATCAGTGAAATCTCGCAAATTCGACACCAATTCATCTTTGAAGTCCATAGAGACGTTTCCTCGCAAAATTGAACGGAGCTTGATGATATTTTTCTCTCGAAGATTCCAATTCTGTTCCGTTTCCTTTCCATTAAATGGCCGTATCAATTCTTCAAAAACGCTATGTAATTGTCGTGGACTATTGATGTAGACAGCTGGAATAGTATTATCAAGGGTATATTTAACTCTTTGTAGAATTTGCTCTAGTTGTGGATTAATACTTGATTCACTGGGTTGAAATTTGACAGGTGATTCTGGTAGTTCATCTATTCCTACACGGGTCTTGGTACGGGGCGTTGCAGACGGATGAATATCAGAGCCTTGTCGACTTAATGATAATGGAGTTGTTGAGTTGGTGCTGGGAATAGATTTAGGTCGATTTGTATCGGAATGGATAGGTTTGTGAGACATTTTTGGGGTCAAATGGGTATCATTATTTATCTTGGAAGCACTGAGTGTATTGGATCCCGTAGGTTTACCACTGGATAAGATTTTGTTCATAATTTCATTAGTAATAGACGAATTGACGGAGTTTGATGATAACGATTTTTCTAGATCATGACGAAAGATCTTATTATGCTTCAAATTGTAGAAATCAACAAACAAGTCCTCGATTGCCACGTATGTATCTGGATTATTAGTGGCTAAAATCTTACATAGGTCGGGTATAAAGGGAAGTAACTTGAAATGGGGGTTTATATCGTTAACAATATGATTTAACCATGCGATAGATTGGACAACAATGCCGGTATTTCTATTCTGTAAGCCGATTTCCAACACTGCCTGTTCGACCTGCTGAGGTGCTGCTAGCCAGAAGGCCTCCAACGCCTTCGACGCAGATAGTCTCAGCGACTTTTTAGCACTAGATAGACGATTAATAATGATGGGAAGAATTAGATAACTTTGCAGTTTCAACACAACACCGTGGTTGTCTTGCATTGACACTCGTCTGACCAAATGGCAGAGAACAGAAAAGCTATTAGATGATATGTCTAAATCATCGATATCAACTCCGATGCTTAATGCTTGCAAATATTGTGGTACGTGATTCATATCAACGTAATCTTTTTTGATGTGGTTCTTCAACGACAAGATCATGCCCAACTTGATGTCATTGCTGACGTCTTCGGACGTGATTGCCAGAAACAACTCGCCCGAGTCCACCACTGTAGACTTCATGATGATGCTTAGGATAAATAAACAAAGAATTCTTACGCGTAAAGAAAAATACTAACAGAAACAGAAAGTGCAAGACGAAAGAAAAAGAATTGAACAAAAAGTGCGATAATGTAGTGCGAAGTGCGTGACAATTACAAGAACTGATGCAAGTTGAAGGAACAATATTGATGGGTGGGACCAAAGTGGAGCTTGCGTGTTTCAGATTGGTGCCACAAACCACAAGCTGACGGAACCTGAATGATGTGGACACAGTAGAGCCGGAGTAATCGAACAGTGATTGAATGTAGAGAGTTGTATCAGTGTAAGACAGTAGTGGAAGTGTTTGTGGACGACGGTCGTCCAGATCGTATACTTGTATTCATTTAAGCTCGAAGCTCTGTAGTACTACTTGTGGCACCATTGTCATGATACCTGGTGCCACGATTCCACGAGGTAGCAAGACTAAGACAGTGTAGTTGTAGTAAGGTAATGATATTTAGGGAACGTCGTGGTCGTAAAACGTATGGTTTAACACCTATCCTAAAAGAGTTTAAGATTTATTAAGACATAACCACTGTTCTCTTCTACAACATTGGCCTTTTATAGTGTCGGTTAACATAATCTAGTGTCTATATTACTGTACAGTTACTTTGCAATGAACCACAAAGCAGTTAAAAATACAAATGAAGCTCCCGTCATGATCTTCATCAAGTTTGGGGTTATGGCAATAAGAACATCGGCGGCGTCATCTTGTTCAAACACAAGTTTCCCCGGATGAAGATGTTTTGTGCCATGACACGCGGTTTGACTAGAGTTGATCATGTTACCTTCTTCGTCGTGGTTTGCAACATACAAGATGTCATCATCAGACTCGTCAACGACAACATTTTGGATGTTTCCAAAGAAGTCGGTCAACTTGACTTCGTTGACGTCCCGTTTGAAAAGATCAGTTCGTATTCCCGGGGTAGAATGGATGTTCTCGAAAGTATAAACATCAAATAACTTGTCCATAGTTTCAGTAGAATTCTTTTCTATTTTTTCAAGGTAATCAAGAGTATAATACGTGAATCTATCGATAACGGCTACTCCAATATCCAAGTCAGAGTGATGTGAGTATGAAGATTCTTCAATTGCTGATGACCCCACCGCCAAAATGTTAGGAGAGTAGAACCGTTCGTACATAGTGTTGGCCTGGCAGGTATCAATCATAAAGAAAATCTCGTTGTATCTCTTCTTCTCATACATCTGTTCGAATGCATCAGCAATATCATACGAGCCAATTTCTTCAGCATCCTGGAACTTCAAAAATTCATTTCCTCCGTGGCCAGTTAAGTATATAAAGATATTGGAATTCTCGTCAGTCAATAATCTTTTGGAACGTGGTTGGTCTTCGTCCCATCTATCAGTCAATAACCGGATGAAATTCTCAACTGTAACTTCGTATCCTCGATAATCAACCTCAATACTGTCCCCATACAAATCTAATGCTTGGTCCATATTGTTAAAAACGGTCCCAGGGAAGGCATTACGCGGATTGCAGGCAATATCATCAGCTAACATCAATATGATCTGTGAATCTGGAATCCCCAACCGTTTGACTGTTCTGTATAAGCTCAAAACATTGGCCATGTGTCTGTAGTTGAACCAGAATCTTGACGTGGATACCAAAATTGCCCAGTTGTTTGTGTGTCCTGAGTTTTCTATTATATGCTGGGCGTCTTCCGTGCTTCCATAGGTGACTTCTCCAACAATGACGGTGAGGAGCGCGAGAAATGCTCCAAAACAGCTCAAGAGTCTCATTAACGTTAGTTACTTTTGAGCTTTGTTTGTGGATTAGTGATTAACTAATATTTGAAAATTAACCCAAATAGTACGGCATATAACACATGATTAAGTAACACCAACTCGAGCTTTTATGGAAAGACAATGAACGCTAGGAAGGGACGCGGTTGTGGTGTGCTGGTATTTGGGCTTGTGGGAGATTGTGTTTTGTGCGGGTCGTTCAGATTTTGTTAGATTTCTCCAGCCCTTGCCAGTGGACTTCTTTCTACTGAAGAAATGTACTAGATTTGTAATTATAAATGGCTTACGCATACGAAGTGCAGAAGGAATTATGCAGAAAGTCGAAATTATGTCATGTATTGATACTCATGTGGTTTCCCAAGTCCGTTATAATTAACAACACTTCAATTGTACCGCTTTGAACCTTCTGCTTTTTCAAATCTTGCATCGCGAATGCTTGTACAACAGCAAGAAATGCTTTGGTTTTGCACTTGTACAATTGTCCTCTATCTTAACCTTAATTCTATATAAGACATCGCTATCGTAGTTCAGTTCAAGAACTCAGAACGCAAGTCCAAATCATTTATAATGCAATTACTCTATCCATAGCTCTAAAGTAGAACCAAACTCCCATATATTGTTTTCACAGGCTGAGCGTCACAAATGACATTTAAATTTCGATCCAACCGAGGTAAATGTTGATGTCGTCTAGTATGGAGTAGTCAATTTTAGACTAGGACAAGTTCATGTTTTGTGGTATGCTTGACCATTGTGTTTTCCATTTCAGAGAGTAACTTCTTATCGGGTCCTAATAGCTGAAGGAGTTGCCATCTGATGTGAAGTGATGTTATGGAGAATTTTATAGCAAATATCAAGTTCGATGCTTCTCGCTGATTATATGACAATAATTTCTCCTCGAGTTCTTCTTGATACCCTTCTCCATACAATCGCCTGACGGTCGCTCTCAATTTCCCGCGAATATAATTTACTTGTTTCTCTGTAATGTTTCGATTGAGAAAACTAGTGCTTCCGTCTTGGACTTTTACCTTGCTAAGCAATGGCTGAATGTCCCGATCTTTGCCAAATGTTGACACTTGAGAGAATTTCACGCACGCAAAACCGCTAGCAATCCTTTGATTCACCGTAGAGAACCTATTGTAAGTAAGATGAAATATTTTCCTGCCACCTTCTTCCATGCACTCAAGTAGATAGAAGTATTCACCCTTGGGATATCCCCAAACCCCATACCGCAATCTCACCCATGCAATTGCAGAGTTATTGATTGCATCTCTTACATTTTGCATATCATCGAATTCTTCGATCCTTTTCGCTTGCATTGCTGCGAATCCGTCTATGGTATTGAAATTGAAGGTAAAATCATCTGCGTTTGGATCCACCTTTCGAACAACTCGAGTAGTCTCATTTTGCAAAAACTGTCTTCCTATTTCTTTTTCCTTTTTCCTTTTTTCGCTTAGTTCATATTGTGCCTGTTCGTGTTCCTTTGCGCTTTCAATATAGCTCTTACCATTAATGAAATGGTTATTAGGAAATCCAAGTAATGTAGGAACTGACTGTGTTCCGGTACCAATAGTTTTTGCTATGTCTACAATATGACAAATACTCTTGCCTTCCTTCAACCGAAGACCCCGACCAATCATTTGAACCAACAACAGTCTTGATTTTGTAGGTCTGGCCAAAAACACGGAGTCTATATTAGGAACATCGGTTCCTTCAGTAAACACCTGGACATTACACAATACATCGATCTTGCCGTTTTTAAAATCTTCAACAATGGACTGACGTTCGTGCTTTGTCGTTTCGCCTGTAACGTATTGTGCATTTATATCTTGATCTTGTAACACTCCACACAAAGTTTTACAATGGTCAACATTGACACAGAATATCAACGTTGTTTTGAAGTTGAGCTTCTTTTTCAACTGGATGTACGATACGGCTATTCGACTGTTAATTTCAATATGGTTCATGGCATCCCCTAACTTCGAGATGACATAATCACCACCACGCAACAGAACGTCACTTAAGTCTACATTTACGTTAACTGTAGAAAATTTCATATCAACTAGCTCTCCATTTTGGACCATTTCTGACAAACTTCTTTCATATACAATTTTGTCGAAAACGGCCCCCAACGGTTTCCCATCACTTCTTTCCATGGTCGCTGTGAACCCAATGACGTTTATTTCCAGATTGGGGTGATCAGCACCGAAATACTTAAGGATCTTTAACCAGGAATTTGCTGTAGCATGGTGACATTCGTCTAAGATAATCGTCCTGAATTCTAACGGATCATACTCTTTTAGTCTTGTCATTCTGATCAAAGTGGGCACAGACGCAACAATGACATTGGATTCTGGTGTGGGTTTTGAAGAACGCATGTCGATTGCCACGTTTATTGTGGGGTTCAATTGTCTAATTGCCCTTGCAGCCTGATTAACTAGTTCTTCTTTATGGGCAAGTACCAATGTTTTAGTTCTAGTGGGCGACGTAGTAGGTAATTTTGGTATCATATAAGAAAACAATACCGTTTTGCCACCACCGGTCGCAAGGACCACTGCTGGACGTCGTATGCCCAGGTCTAAAGCCTCGAGAACCGCATCCATGGCATCTTGTTGGTAGTGCCGAAGGGTGAATTCTGGAGCTTTCACCGTGTTTAACGTCAATTCTCGAAGCTGGGACGTCACCAGCTTTACTGCTGACCGTTGTAGCTGCCCAGCCATGACAAAAGTACTTGGGCGATTCAAGAAAACTAAAATTGTAAGACTCAATTCCGCAGGTCTGATTTATATTTACATTTCTGTATATAAGAAAAGATTCAATCTCGTATATTTTAACTCTTGAAAATATCTACTCTGGATCGTTTGTATACGTTGTGGTAGTAGAGGTCTTGTGTTTGATCTACGGCCTCAACGTTGTTGTCGTTGGGCTCAGTAACACTGGGTGATTGGATGCATGTCACCACGTAGGATCCATCTTCTCTTGTAGGATCACGGTTGCTCCGAATAAAGTGCCCTGGGTTTATTACTAGTACTCCCTTTACCACTTTGGCGAAGAATTTCAACTCAGAGGGAATTATTAGGATATCTGGTAAGGAAGTACCCAACTCCGTTAACCCAAGATATGGCACTTCTAACGTAGAACCTCCAATACCAGCCTCGCTGACCTCTTTACCTAGATACCCTCCCGTGAGTTGTTCTAAAGCCTCGCTAGGAACACGACGCTTTAATGACCCAGGGAACACTGGGTAGTATCTTCTCTGGTCGAAAATATGATTAGTGATTCTTTCCAATCTATTGTTGAAGTTCTTGCTGTTGTTTAAATCTTGCTTCGACACCTCTATTAAATCCTTGTATATGTCGAGATTAGAGTTACCAATCAAGATTTCGTTTAATGAGAAACTACTTGGGTTTGGGAATATTTTGACGTTCTTGGGTAATCCAAACTTCTTCCTTTCAAACGCATCCTGGGGATATGAACAGCTCTTGACAGAAGTGTCCTTCACAGTCGGTATTAAAATCACTTGGATTCTGGAGTCAATAGTCTTCAAAATTGGAGAAAAGACATTCTTGAATAACTCATCTAATGTCTTTGGCTGTGGTTTGTTTTCGGGAACTTCTATGTCTCCCTTTGAGATTGCATCATTTGTGATGTCAATAAATGGTCCGTTCAATATCACAACATGTGGCTTGATATCGGAATTGATGTTTTCGATGAACTTTTCGAACTTTGTGAAGTTCAAGGTGTTGACGTTTGAATAAGGACCAGATGCAACAAGTAATTTTAATCCATTTCCTTGTGTTAACTCTTCATACTCTAGAAGTTCATCTTTAGGTGTCACTGGGGCACCTATCTGAGGTGCCTCCAACACTTCCTGAACAATGAAGGTGGATCCAGTTGGGTTTCTTCCTTTTAACAAGACTATTTGACCAGGGAAAAATGAATACAGGACCAATTGACTGATGTCTAACGGGATTCTCTGACCAATCCCTGACATTCTCGATGTCTCCAAGAACAACGACGAACTGTTTAATTGATGGAAATGATCGTAACTGGTGGAGTCAGGAACAATTCTTCCACAACATATAATATCAAACTGTGAGCTCAAACAGGGGTTTCCAAATTGAGTATCCTTTGTTAAATTGGTTTCTTGGTATAATTGGGCAAAACTGTCGATTTGATCGTCTAAAACATCAGCACTCTCTAACAATTTCATAGACATATTTCTAAACTTGTACTTTGAATTTTCGAAGTTAGACATCAATTTGAAAGGTTTTGTATCAGAAACTCCTTCCACTTCATCAATATGCGGATTCAAGGTCTCCAATACGGTACAAGACTCCTGCTGTAAGTTAGGCATGGAGGATAAGTCTGGCTTGTGGAATGTTCGTTTTGTGGGTGATGAGGATTGAAACGTACTATTGGCTGTTTCGTAGGACGGAGAGGAGTCGAACTTGGTAGCAGGAGTCTTGTAGGGTGTTGTACCGTCATCTGTAACCTTTCGTTTCTTCAAGCTAGGCGTGGACGGAATAGGACTCGAGGCATTAAAGTTATTATTGGCAAGTGGTTTTCTTGAAGAGGTGATATTTTTTTCCCGTTTGACGCTAGGAGTCGACTTTGAAATGATTTCCTGTAAATACTCTTGGAACTTGTCTAGGTTTTCTACTGTCAAATCCAAATCAGTTTGGACCTTGGTAACATTGAACGATTCCCAGTTGACATAAATATCATCTGTAGACAAGTTGAAAATCTGCTTAAAAGTCGTCAATTTTTCAATAACAGCATCTGTGAGGGTGTCTGACGGACCAAACGCGCTAACGATGTCGTTTCTATCGCTATCAGTAGTCATTATGTTGCTACTGTGCTTGTGTACTTTGCATCTATATTTACGCGTAATAATCATCGCGTACAAAATCATTAGTGTTCATACAGGCACTAACACAATATGATGAATTGTATATTACATGATTGTAGGCAATACTATGAGTATATGTGGCTATTTAAGTAGATTCTTTGAGTACTCGGGGTAGAAGGCCGTTGACGACATTGTTGTGGAATTCATTCGCTGAAATTCGACGAAATCTAGGCAGATTCTTCTGGTTTTTCAGTCTTTTCGGAAGACTCTTCAGCTTTTTCAGTCTTTTCAACAGATTCTTCTGGGTTTTCAGACTTTTCAGAGGATTCTGTTTGTTCAGCTGGTTGAGGTTTGTCGGAAGATTCTTGTTTTTGAGCGTCAGATTCCTCCTCTACAGCAGATCCGTTCTTCTTTTCGAACTTCTTGCCCTTCTTGAACTTTTTGTTACCACGATTGTCGTTGAAACTGTTACGTCTCTTGGTGACTTCATTAACACCAAATCTCTTGCCGGATTCTCTCATTTCTTGGAATGTCAAGAGGGACATCTTTTTCAATGCTTCCTTCTTGTCAATTGATTCATCGTCCTTCTTCGCAATTCCGCTAGGGTACAAGAGTTCCACATCGTTAAGAATAAATTGTGTGTCTTCGTTTGTCTTGAATTCTACATCAACAACCCCGAAAAATTCACGTTTAGCTCTTGATTTAACTCTACGCACGGAAGCAACTGCCTTGGTATTTGGTAATTCTGGAGCAATCTTGTCGTTGAACCAAGCTTCCATTTGCTCTTGGTCAATATCTTTAGGGAACCCTTCGATGTGCACGGTGTTTCTCTTTCTGTTGTTCTTGATTTCGTTGAAGTCCTTCAATGGATCCTTTCTTCTGATCATGTCTTCATTGGCAGACAAAACCAATTTCTCCGACTGCTTCAATGCACTGATCACGCGGTCTTCGGGACGGTATTGTCTCATTCTGCTGAAAGTCAAAATGGTCTTCAATTCAACCCACCCATCGTTGGCTTCGTAGATTTTCCAGAGAAATTTGTCGGTCTGCAAGTTGGAATCGGAAAAGTAGAACTCCACTTGTTTTCTAACTTTGTCTTCAAAGTCTTCCCCTTTGTATACAGAATCGGTCATGACGGTGTCTGCTGCTGTACCCAAAATTACCAACTTTTCCTTTCCTCATCGTTATATCACCATGTTGAAAATTTCATGGTCCTGCAGGGGGCTCAAAACTTTCGTACTGCACCTAACCCGAGATTTGCCCTAACTTCCCTCCTGTACATAACTTGTCGCCAACACACCGGATCGGTCTCCATAATGGCTTTCGTTTTTCACAATGGTGGATCAACCACACGGCACGGCACATCTCTGCACGTCTCCAGTATATCTGTCCGCGCAGAAATTTGGCTGGTGGGCATGGTGATATTTCTGGTAGCGCAACCGGGTGTTTTGTGGTGGTAGTTCTGTAGGGTCTGGTGGAAAGCAGGGTTGTAGAGCGTGAGGAATAAGGTAGAGCACGAGGAATAAGGTAGAGCATGTAGAGGGAGGTTTGTAAATGTAGCGTTGTAGGTCAAACGGACACTTTGGCAGCTGCCATTCATTTCGCTCAAGGAACACCATTTTAGGTGGTATTCTGGCTATCCTTGCCAGAGCAAGAAACCCGTAACCACATTATCTACCACTGGGGGTGTCCCACTATGAGCACAGAGAGAAGTACCGCAACATACAACGACATCTCGGAGCGTGTAGCGGTACGAAAAGTTTCTACACGTACATCCAGTTCTGGCTAAGTGGTTGCACAACACCATGGCTCATTTGACGTCTAAACATCAAACCCGACCTCGATCTTCACATATTCCCAGTTATCATGATTTGTATGCTCGAATAACGCACTTAATGGTGTCTAGAACGTGCATTTTATCTGGTAACGCTGGACTTGATATTTTGGTGCTGCTATTTGAAAATAAATTTCTCTGGCCTGTATGGATTTTTAAGACTTGAAAGATCGAATGAGTAAAGCAGGTGGCTTCCATCACATAATCCGTCGTTTATCAATGAGCACCTACCCTCAGCCTACAGCAGAACGTGCAAATGAGCTAGTTGCCAACTATAATCGGTGCTATGACTTGGTTCAGTCTATTGCCAAACAGTATAGGCCATCTCCAGTACGGTTGGTAGCAGTATCGAAATTGAAGCCTAGTAGCGATATCATGGGGCTTTATAATGCTGGAGTACGTCATTTTGGAGAGAACTACGTCCAGGAACTTATTTCCAAATCAAAAGAACTTCCTAAAGATATATGCTGGCACTTTATTGGAGGGTTACAATCAGGTAAGGTAAAAGACCTTGCTAAGCATATCGACAATATTTGGGCTATCGAGACTATGGACTCGTTGAAAAAGTGCAAGAAACTTGCTTCTCTTCTTGACGGCTCTCGTGCTCCAATTAATATTTATCTCCAGATTAACACTTCTGGTGAAGACCAAAAGTCGGGATTTTCCAAGGACGATTTGCAAGAGTTGTTCGACACTGTAGAGTTCTTGAAGTCAGACGATTGTAAGCACTTGAACTTGAAGGGTTTAATGACGATTGGATCGTTTGCAGAATCTACTTCGGGCGACGAAAATCAAGATTTCAGGTGCTTGGTCGACATCAAGGCTATCGTTGATGAAAAATTTAAGACCAACTTGGAATTGAGCATGGGAATGAGTTCGGATTACGAACAGGCTATTAAACAGGGAAGCACAAACGTTAGAATCGGTAGCTCAATCTTTGGGGCAAGACCACCAAAAGGTACTTAGATTTACAATTGAGTTATTTATTGAGTCTAAAGTTCAATGTATATAAACAAAATAAATATCGTCATACTAAACATTGTCATACGAAACTGGTCCATTGTATCACTTAGTAGCGTAGTTCCTATACCTTTAGCCTAAGTATGTTAAACAGTTTCAGGATTCTACACCTTTACCTTAGGTCTTTTTAAATAGTTTCTTGAAGGAAGACTTCTTTTTGGCGATTTTTTCTGCTCCATCGTCAACTGCCGCCTTTAAGTCGGTTTCTGGTGTTAATTGTTTCAACGATCCTGCTGCAGAGTTGACTTCTTCAGCAACCTTTGCAATGTCGACATTTGCGATTTTCTCAGTTGCAGAAGAAGCTTGTTCTTTCAAGTCCACGTTGGCTTTTTCTTTCAAGTCCACATTGGCTTTTTCTTTCAAGTCCACATTGGCTTTTTCATCGCTAGCCATAGCTGAACTGTCAGAATTTGGGGTTGATGTTTTTTGGTCTTTCAAAATCTTCTTGACATCTTCGTCAGAAGGAGGTTTGAAGTGTTCGTTGTGATCAATTGTAGATAAATGGGGTTCCCCTTTTTGAGTGCTTTCTATGATTTCATCTTTCGCGTCCTTGATAGATTCTAAGAAACGTCTTTCATCTTGCAATTTTTCATCAGACGATACAGCCTTTGAAGATTTATCAAATCTGTTGGTGACGCTAGAAGCACCTTTTTCTGAAGACGATGTGAAAGCAGTTGTTGGTTCGTCCTTAGCTGTGTTTGCCGAAGGTTTCTTCAGGGATAATTCTTGTGCTTGTTGCAAGGTTTGTTCAACAGTAACACTATTCCAGATCTCTTCACTTTTATCATCAGCAGCCTTGATAGTTGGTTTAACTTTACCTGTGTAGTAGTCATGTCTCAACTTGATATCATTATCAGTGAAATCATTCTTCCATTCAATTTCAGATTTAGATAAGCCCAAAAGTTTACTCAACACGTAGTATGCAACTAAGAATCCATGTTCGCAAACAAACAAAACCAATAAAAGTTTCACTGATGAAGAGACGTGAACACTTGCTTTGTCTAAGGCAAATTGGCCCAAAGTCTTTGGTGGTGCTGTACCATGTCTGTAGAATAAGGTGACGACAGGACCAATAACTGATCCAAACCAGGTCAATCCAAACAAAGCATAGTTCCATGGATGAATCGAGTCAACTCTGTTTGGAATTGGAGGTTTGAAATACTTTCCATTTACCAACTTCATGCTATCCATCTTGAAGGTAATCAAATTGAAAATCAAACTAATAATTGGAGCTAATGGCCATACAGCACCAAACATGATTAAGAAACCATACTGACTGACCAAACCTCTGAAATCAGCATCAACATTGTGAGTAGGCAACTTTTCGGCAGATCTGATATTGTCCAACCAGCTTGCTTCTTTCTCATCATCCTTTGGTTCGTATTTAGAATCAGATTTATTTAAGAACTTCTTGACGAGTTTTGGACCATTGTTCAAGACTAATGGCAAGACATATTTCAAACCTAATTGAATGACTTGATTAGTGACAACACTGAAAAAGAATTGTGCCGACAACCTTTGTTGGTTAACTTTGTAGTCTTCCATTCTTGTTAATTGAATCAAGTATTTGTAATAGAAAGCAGATTGATTGACATTAGCGTCAATGAGTGTTCTGATTTTAGGAATTTGTGGTTGAATGAAATGAGCAAATGGCAAGTAGATAAATGAGGTAATCAAAAGTGGAATGTAGCTTGTCAAAAAGTCCAAAACAAATTGTTTAACGATAATTGAGTTGTTCTTTGAGTAAGAATTATCGTGGTTTTCCCATTTAATTGCAATGCCGGCAACAATATTGTAAATGATGGACAAAATTGGAACAAACACTGCCATCATAACAATTGGAATTAACGAGACAAAGATCTTGAGAGGACCATTGTAGATTTCAGTCAAAAATATTTCAAGAACAAAACAAGTCAATTGGTATGATACCAAGATGGCTACGAAACCCAATGCAACTGGAACAAATGCCAATTGCTTAATAAATCTAGTCAATTCAAAGTTCTTACCTTTAGCATGCTGGTATGAGGACTTGGCTTCGAAGTTTTTGTTAATAACTGCCAACTCAGAGTAATGTTCATCCACCTTGTGACAATTCTGGACTCCCCAGGAATTGACCAAGAATTGTTGACGTTTATTCCAGAACGAAATGAAAAGTAAACCCCAAACAAGGTTTATAATGGTGTAGCTGAATGATAATACCCTGTGGTGGTGCAAGACGTATGTAAGAGTTGAAAACACTGACAACGCTGCCAACCAGACGATGTAGAACTTGAAGAATTCAAAATATAACCCGATCTGAGGACCAAAAGTGTTAACGACAACGTCGGTATTGAACACCTTTTGGTGGGAGATTCTGCCCCACTCTTGTTTGACGTCTTCAAATAAAGTAGTGTTGTCAAACGAATCGGTAACAGGCATGATGGAAGTGACAAAACTCCATGCACCGTCGCCAACAGTAACACCCAAGCCACCAAGGTCAGTAGGATTCGTCAAATAAGCGTAAATGATTCTCAATCTGGCACTATGTTGTACTACGGTACTGGTAACACCAAACTCATAATTTTTCACTAAATCAATCTCTGCTTGTTCGGCGAATTCGTACGATTTCAACTTAATAAAAACCAACAAATGAGATGCATCGGATCCTGATCTGACTTGGGTGGTGAAACCACCATCGTGTAACGTTTTCACTAATTTTTCAAACTGCCCACGGTTGCCTGATTTGGAATCGGTGTCATATTTCACCGACAAAACGTAATCAGCATGTAACGCTTGAATAGTACTCATGATTCAATGAATTCAAGAGAACAGACTCAATTCTACAACAAATGTCCTGAAAAGTTGTAAAATCAACCTCGTCAATTTGTCGTTTCAGGTCTTCTTTCGTTGTTTCGTAACAGATACCACCATAGTAACCGCGTTCGGGTAAATGGTAGCGCTGAAAGAAAGATGAAACGGTGCCTAAATTACACAAACAGTGAGGGAAGTGACACAAACTCAAACGCAGGTTTCAGGAAGTATCGTGCCGCAATGAGGCCCAGCGAGAGCTACAGAAACTTTACCTTGCTGTTTGGTCTAGTCAAAACCCGCCTACTGCAGTGGTTCTAGAATTGGCGTGCCCTTTAAGGAAATAGATCAATCTTGCTACTGCCATGTACACGCAACTCGAGTTCCTGGTGTCACGGCTCAGGGTTTGCCCAGTGGTTGCAACGTAACGAGGCTTGCTCTGGTCCTCTGTGCATTACGTGCACTGCCTGATTCTTCGGTGGAACTTCGTTTACCAGGTTTTGTGGACTGACGTAAATTACAGTGTTTCGTAGGAGAGCATGAAACCTTGCACACAGCAGGAAGTGGTGTTGCAACCAGGATTTTGGCAAAACCTGCATTGTACAGATTGCAGTAGTCATGGAAGTGGTGATATACACCTGATTTGCAATGTTGGCTCGTAGAACAGCTTGATGGCAGTATCTCCTAAACTAACGGAGCAGGTTTATTGCCGATAGACCTGCCGTGGCTGTTTGCAAACGACGCAGGAGACGTCATGTAGCGGTGTTCTTTGCATACTCGTACAGAAACTCCACAGCGATAGTCATGAAAGTTTATCTGCAGGATCTATTAGTGGTATATAAAGGGGTGGAGGGAAGGATTTTTGGGAGTTGTCATTGTGGTAGGTTCACAACACAATTATTCTCAAGACCAGAGTGGGGTTTTCAAGGGATTCGGCTTAAGTAGGTTTTACGATGTCTGAATTTACAGCTTTGAGTGTATAAGGTAAAACCTTGCTAGCCGTGATTTTAAGTATGGTCATGGTTTTGGTTTTGTGTATTTTAAATGCTACTGTGTGGTTTTGTTACATGCTTTGCGTTACATTGATCACTGATAGACCGTTTTAAATGCTTTCCTTGTTTTAGCCTCGCTTCCCTTTATCCAGTACGATTATTTGTTTATGTTGTTATCCATGATTTATGAAATGTTGATAATGTTCTTTTTATGTCCTGATGTGTTTACGATTTTTATGTGCTCCGTTGTACTACTTCTGGTTGATCCTTGCATAGTGAATTTTATTCCTAACTGCAATCCCACAGTCATATGCGAATTCAAATATAAATTGTTTCACTAGTATTGACATTTGGAATTATATTCTGGTTTAGTTTGAGATTCCTTACTACTGATCCTCTTAAATCGCATCCTCATAAAATCACTTCCCAAAAATCCGAAATTTATATTTGCCAATTTCTAGTAATTATTGTCCGTTGACTATTATAACAAAAATTAAACTTTAATTCTTTTTTTTTTTTATTTATACTTGGTTAGTTTTTTTCTTATAAAGATAAAAAATTGGTGTATAGGAATTAGGTCGAATCCCTTATTCTGGTCTTGGGAATAATTGTGAACCTGAATCTACTAACAAATAGGTATTTTATATTTATATAATCATAAAATAACGAAATTTGATAATACAAACAAAACAGTAGAAGCAAAATTGGTCTCTGGAGCAATCTGATAAGATTTTTATTCCAGTTCGACCTTCTTTTTTAACGCACTGTTCATATCAATGAAACCCTTAGTTGCGTTTGGAATCAAGTCGTAAAATTTGTTTAAAACGGTTAATAAAATACCAGAGAACGTTTCTGAATTTATAAATGTCGTTCCACTCACACCATTTTCAACAGTAGAAATAAATTCAAATTTGTGGACTCCATTAAAGATAAAGTCAAACCCAACTGTTCCCTTCCAGGAAAAACATTTGTCGCTATTTTCGACAATTTGTGGAGCCATATGCTGTTTTGATCCATTTATTGTCAATTCGACTTTCAATTTGTCGCCTACTTTAACTGGGACACTATCGCACTCAACTTTTGTGAACAATGGGTTCCAGGTTTCATGGTGGCTAAAGTCAAAAAATATTTCCTTCACCTTTTCTGGTGGGGCGGCGATGAAAACTGATTCACGTATAGAAGCCATGGTGATTACTTATAGTCTCTAATCAATTGAAGTTTTGTCTCTATATATTATTAATACCCCCACAGGCGATTATACAGGGTTCGGCTTAACTAGACTAAATCCGCATTTACAATATCCAGAATGAGGTTCCAAAATCGAGGTAGTGTGTATTGATTACGCTTCAAAGAATGGATCAATTCGACAACACCGTTGCTGTCTGCTGTTTTGTAATGGCTGCAAATTTTTGCAAATACGCATATGACGTCAAGTGAATTGGGTTCTGCAGTGTAAGACTTTATCAGCAACAGTCCAATTTATCCATTTTATTGGAGCTACCCCCTAACGATATTGACCCCCAAAAGCCTACCGTATCGTTATTTCACGAAACCGCACGGCTACAATACTTGTTGACTTGTTTCTATCATTTACGTGCTACTTCTACTGTCTTGTAACTCGCATTGTAAAACGTCCATTTCAACTTAAACATAATAAATTTATAATATTCAATCCCATTGAATATAATCTCTCCCAACGACTCTGAAAACTCTAATTTTTCCAGACTTAAAATCTCCGATTTTATAACTCTCTTTGACAACATGGCCAGCTGTATCCAGTTCGATCACTTTGAATTTCTCTTTCTTGTTGTCAAATTCGTAGATAATTCCACAGTACGCCTTGCTGTCTTTGCCATCATCGTTTCCAACTACGATCTTTTTAGACCCAATCAAATTCTTGTGGCTAACAAACTTGCCTTGCTTGACCCATAAGATGTCACCTGGCTTTATATCGTCAATCTTGGATATATTGACGTTGTTGAAATTCTTGTAAATAGTAACCCCAAATGACTTATCTCCGATTGGTCCTAACATACTACGTCCAGACTTGGATTCACTTTGTACGAGTTGGTGCAACACAATCAGCACAACATCATCGCTGATTTGTTTACCTACTAATTCAGCAGCTTTATTGATGATCAGATGACTGAAGTCCCGGTGGTATTTATCTAATAAGTCTTTCCGTATTATAGGAATTGGCTTGATAAAGTAGTTGACAAACTTGATGGTAGCCCGTGGATCCTCGCTCTCATACTCGAGTTCAAAAACTATTTGAGATAAGTCATAGAACGTAATGTAGTAGTCACGATAATTGATCACTCTTCCACCACGCTTTCTAATAGAGTTGGTATCAACTTCATAAATCAAGTCATGTCCTAATCTTTCTGACAAGACATCAGGCAAGTCACCCTTTAACCACCAACTCGATGATCCAGATATGTTTCCAATCTCATACTCCATGTCTTCTAAAGATAATTCTGCTTGGCTTTTTTCGGTTGCTCTAATAGATCTTGTTCTTGATACACCAATCTCACCAGACTTACGACCAGAATATTCATATGAACGTCTCAGTCCTGTAGATCCTCCAGTTGGTACATCCATAATTCGGCTATCAGAGACATCTGTTCTTGCACGGTTCAAACTTGGTGGAGCATCTGTTGGGATTGGAGGATGGAACAGTTCTGTTTTAGCTCTAGGTGCCTGTGTTGGTGTAAATTCGAACTCATCGTCTGATTCATTGTCACGAGAATCGCCAGTTTCTGATCTTGGTACTGGAATGCTGGATGCTGGTGGTGGTGGTGGTGGCAATTTAGGATGACTTTGTTCAGTTGCACTATCAGTACCAGGCACTGGTGGTGGTGGCGGTGGTGGTAACCTAGAATGCAATTTCTCTGTGCTACTGTCCGCACCAGGCATTGGTGGTGGTGGTGGTGGTGGTAACTTAGGAAGACTTCCTTCTACATCTTCCGTAGATGTTTCTGGAAGTTGTGGTGGTGGCGGAGGTGGAAGTTCGCTTGGTATCGAATCTTGGTCAATAGCAGATGATTTAATGCTTTGCAGGGCTTCTTCAAAGCCTTCTTCTGTAGAAGATTCGTCCTCTTGTCCTGGTGGTACAGGTGGAGCAGAAGGAAGAGGTGGTGGATGAGAAGTAAGAGATTCTTCGGAGCTTGTTGTTGACAACACTGGAGCACGAGGGATTGATGAGGCACCTGCACCATGTGGTACTGGCGGAATTGGTGGGACACGATGTCTTTGTGGAGTTTCTGGAGCTCTGACGTATTCTTCCTCAGTTTGTTTATGCGACTCTGGAGCAATGGCTCTTGCCATATCAGACGAATCTTCATCCGCTTCATAACCTGTCTCCAGGTTTGCTAATACTATGTGTCCAGAAGTATTGGCCAGAGACTCATTTTCGTCACCATGGGGAGCTTTGGTGCGAGTAGTGGCTGACAGAATACTTTCAGCGATGTTCTTGGACGTACTTTCTGCATCAAACTCTTGTTCTGATTTGAACACCATAGGTGCAGAAACTGGCTGCGTTGGACTCGAGTCAGGCTCTTGGTTCGGAGCATCGTTACGTCCTGAGTCTAAACTTTCTCTAGTCTTCTTTTTCGATACCTTCTTAGGTTCGTCAGAAAATGTACCGAATGGAGTGGCCATGCCCATCATACCAAACATATTACGGCCACCGGAGATCTTGGCCATACGTTCGACCAATTTTCTTCTCTTCAACTCTTCATCGTCAGATTCTGGTTCTTCTTCTTCATCTTCTTCATCAACCTCGTCCTCCTCGTCTCCGTCAACTTCTTCAGCTTCATCCTCAGAGTACTGTTTGGTATGTTCTGGAACTGAAGAAGGAACTGCAGGAGGAGCGTTATGAAGACTTTGTGCTGGTTCTTCTGAGCGAGCAGAGAATTGTGAATCTCCAGTGACAGAAGTAGCAAGCAGTTCTGGTGCACCTTCTCCTTGGTGTTCTACGTCATTTATCGCAGTTTCATTTTTGCGTTCTTTTGCTTTTTGTTTCTCTTCAGCAAGCCTTCTCTTACGTTCTTCCAGTTTTTTCAATGCAGCTGCTTCTCTTTCGGCTTCTTCTTTCTGTCTTTGTTGTAAAAGTGCAATTCGTTCTTTCAAGCTGACTTTCGGTGCTTCGTCTTCTTCATGCTGAACAATGTCAGTGCCTCGGATTATCTCGGAGTTGTTATGGGCGACGTCCTGACGAATGTGTGGAATTGTGCTGGTATCTCTAGGGGTGATTTTTGGAATATACGACGATTTTCCAGAAACCGACGATTGCCTTTTGACACTATAAGGATCATTAACTTTATCGGTTGGAAAAACAGGAATACCCAGGCCGGATTTAAAATCAGTTGGTGACGCCAAATTCGACGGAGATTTCGATTGGGTTGTCGAAGGAGTCGTATCCACAACCGGTGACTTCACTTGGTTAACTGGTGAAGAAGAAACAATATGATCGGTGGAAGTGGAAGTTTCAGAAACCGGTTCGTCTTTCTTTTTCAGTGTTGGACGAGCAGGTATAGGAATTGGCAGTGGTTCAGGAACAATCTCAACAAAATTCTTTGGAAACATTCCCGACTTGCCGTCATAAGTTCCTGAGTACCATTCTTCATCCTCGATTTCCGTCACGGTGATAAGTTGGCCCACGCCAAATGCCAAGTCATCTTCAAAATCGGACTTGTATTCATAAATTGCCTTTACCTTAAATGGAAGATTGGGTTCACTCATGTTCAAAACGGTGCTCCAACAATCAATTGGCTCGATTTAAGTATAAGTTTAAAGCGTGGTTCAATTTCAGGCCTGAGAATCTCACAAATCGTGACTTGTATGCCGGATTTCGCTGTGCCCTCCATTTATCAGTTTCTCTCCACCACGGCCGAGCATCTGTTCATATGATGCCCCACAACCGGAAAAAAAAGGGATTTGTCTTAGTATTAAGCTTGGCTTATTTTTGAATATGACTTTGCTTGTTTTTGTTTGTAGAAGTACAGGCGTTCGTCGGTGATACGAGAGGGACCAAATGTCCCACCATTTGTTATTGCATGCACCACCGCAACTCCTATATTGCGACCTGTGGTGACTCTTCGCCACGTCACGTAACGATGTCCCTCGTGGTACCAATGCAAACCTCCGCCCGGACCCACCGGGGCCTGTGATGCCCCACTACCATCTTACTCAGGTCCCACTACTACCTCCATCAGGTCCCACTACTACCTCCATCAGGTCCCGCTACCACTTCCACTACCTCTCACTCCCTCCCCACCACCTCTCACTACTGCCTCCTCTACGTCCCACTACTACCTCCATCAGGTCCCACTACTACCCCGACCACCTCTCACCAGTATCCCCACTACCACCTCTACGTCCCACTACGTCTCAGTAGACCTCCACTACGACCCACTACCACCTCCATCCCTGTCCCACTCTTACCTCTTCTACGTCCCACTACCACCTCCATTACCTCTCACTACTACGCCGACCACCTCTCACCAGTACCTCCACTACCTCCACTAGGTCCCACCACTACCTCCATCAGGTCCCACATTACTGCACTGTCCCTCCTTGCTTCTTCCCATAATACAATTCCTTCCTCCCTTTACATCTTCTGCCCCCACCACCTCAAGTCTTCTCCGCCTCCACTTCTACAACCAAATCTCACCACTACTTCCTACATTGCAAATTCATCTTTGCGTCTACAAAATACAATTTTCCCGTAAATAATACTATCACAATTAAACTCCAACTTCTTCTTCTCAATTACCCTGATAACTCTCATACCAAACCGCTGTCTAACTGTCTGTCTACCATCTAATCCAACCCAACTATCGGTGGCGCTACCATGTACATCCACTGATTTTCTGATGCCATATTGTATTGTATGCACACATATCAACTATTCTAAGTAATGCAGAACACTCGACCTTGGAACTACACCAGATGTCTAAAGGAAGTACTGTCAGTCTAACGGACTCGATCTTGGCCGCGTTGGAGCCAAATAAGAAGTTTAATTATCACCAAGAAGCAAGCATCACATCTCTAGACTTCGATGACAGTGGCCAATACCTAATCAGTTCTGGTATTGATAAGTCAATACAATTGTATGATGTTCACAAAGGAATCCACCACAAATCAATCCAATCACAGAAATATGGCGCCCATGCTGCAAAGTTCACTCACAAAGATTTAAATTGCTTGTATGCTTCTACCCCCACCGAGCAAGCAGATATCGACAATGCCATACGGTACTTGTCTCTAGTGAATAATCAGTATATCCGATATTTTAAGGGCCATAAAGCGCAGGTTATGTCAATAGAAGTGAATCCCTGTGAAGATGTGTTTCTTTCCTCGAGTCTAGACGGAACAGTCAAGTTGTGGGATTTGCAATCACCAACCCCAGTGGGGAATCTTGACATTGGTCTGCCTAGTCTAGTAGCTTTTGATCCCCAGGGTGTTGTATTTGCCGTGGGTAATAAGTATGCTGATGCAATTGAACTATACGACATTAAAACTTTTGATAAGGAGCCGTTCTTGACAATTAATCCACCAAAGATTGCTGATCAGATATGGACAAAAATCGAGTTTTCCAACAATGGTAAACTCTTGCTAGTGGTGACAAATTCATACGAGCATTACATATTCGACTCATTCCTGAGTCAGCTACTCACTACGTTGAAGACCGAATGTCGTGCAAATGGAGGCTGGCTCCACACGAAGTATCCTACGACCGGGTCGGGTACATTCTCTCCCTGTGGAAAGTTTGTCATCATTGGGTGTCCCGATAGTTCATTGCAATTGTTTGACCTCAGAAGCGTAAAGACCACCGACGGGAACAAGCACATATTGCACTCAGATGACAACCCAAAGTCCATACGTCCCTACAAGGTGCTTAAAAACTCTCCCAATCTACCAAGAATGGTCACGTTTGACCCCAAGTTGTTGGTACTTGCGACAGCAGACAACACGGTTGCGCTTTGGAAGCCTCCACTCGACTGATAGCCATCACCATTCGTAAAAACGTACTTTCCACAACATAAAATTGCCAGATCAAGGCAATTGAAACATTGAATGACGTTTAAGAAAATGTAACATGTTCCTGACGTCGTCATGTCTGTAATATATACCTACTAATCACACTAGACTATTGAAATGTATGTACGCACATACGATGGCCTACGCTGGCGATTTTTGTAAACGCGCACAGCTGGCTGTGTCGCAGATGCTCGCGCTTCTTGACATCTTTATTTTCACATCTTCTTTCCACTCCGGGCATTCATTATACATCAGCGTACCATTCCTTCGATTTTCTTCGTTGCATTCGACAACTATCCACCGTGAATATTGCACATAATCCAGAAATCATTTTGCTGCGACGTTCTATACTTCTAATATCTTCATAGGAGCATTAATCCAAAATCAAGTACATGTCATCTCATCACTAATGAATTACACTCGACGGTCTTTAACTACGCTTGCCAAATCAATGGCGACAAATCAACCTACACGGATCAATTACTCTTCACCTCAGTATGTTCGCTCCGAGTTCGTTCGAGATACTACGTTTGATTCGTATGATTGCAAGTACAAGAATAGCTCCGAATTCATAAACGAAAACTACACAAATTCTGTTCCAAGCTACAGCCAGCATGGAACACTTCCACAATCACCAACCGAAATTAAAGGTCTAGAGGCATTTATTGCAGGCAACATTAGACAAAGACAGTACAGAAACACACCTAATTTGGTTTATACCAAGTACTTTCTCTTGAAGTTCTTTCCGAAACAGCACCATTTGAGTCTATTCCGTAAATCTAATATAGCGTATTCGTTCACTAACAGAAGTGGTTTCAGGTTAAACGACAAAAAGTTGGACTCATCTTTGACGTCCTACAAAGGGAAATACGATAAAGAACCATGGTTCCAAACAAGGATGTTTCCCTTGGAGACAGCGTTTGGAAGAACAAGGTATAGAAAGTTGGTGAAACGATTGCTATTTGAATCGCTACACAAGCTAGTGAAAACTGAACAACAAATTGACTTAGTGGAAGGAATCTTCCAATTTCAGTTCACAGTTGTACCAGAATCTGAAACGGATATACTTGCAGCACGAAAAGCAATTGAAAAGGGAGTCAGGATCGTTCTAACCGACAAGTCATTCCGGAAATCACTAATGAATGAAACTAAACTTGCCAACAGATCAGTGCTGATTCCAAAATTAAAGAAACAGATTCAATTGTACAACTCAGTAGGAGAAACAAAACGACTAGGATACTTCCCAAAACTACCATTTCTCAATGACACTAAGTACTTGCTATAAACACATCAGAATGTACACCATTGTGGTGGAGAGTCTTCGAAATCAAAAGATGTCGTACCGTCATATTGGTACTTAAAAGCATGTAACATGATGCTCAGATCAGAAAGGTCTTTATCGGTGTCTAACAAGTCACGATGACAAACCGTACACGTAGTATCGAAGGTGTTTCGAAGGTTAGCAAACCAGTTGGCACGTTTCTGTCTTATCAAATCAACGTGTTGTAGAATTATGGGATCGCTATTCCATTCGGTAATACCAGCAACATCAATACATTCCGTTGTGGAAACTATACTTCGGTCTACGGGTAAAAACTCTTTGAATTTGGGATATTTCTCGAACAATCTCTCATACAACATGGTTTCAAGGTCATTGGTGATTTTCATTATCTCTTGGTTAAGTAATTGTTTGGCCGCAGGGTTGTACTTAAAATCATCCACGATTGGGTACCCCATATTTCTTAAATGAATTCGAATTTGGTGCATTTTTCCTGTAAGTGGTTGGCAAACCACAATGCTTTCGTTCAATGCTTCACTATATTTCACGGATTTGAATATGGTGGTAGAATTTCTTGGGATTTCAGTGGCATTGGAAGGATTCAAAAACGCTCCACATGAGTTGACAGAAAACACCGGACAATTTACCATGACCTCCTTCTGTGGAAATTTCCCACACACTCTTGCATAGTATAGCTTAGTTGTTGATACTTTGTCGTTTGTTAAAATCAGTTGATAGTCTATAGATGCTTGCTTGTTTTTGGCAAGAATGAGAATACCAGAGGTAACCTTATCCAAACGGTGGCATGGCCATATATTATCCAAGTTGAGGTCAAACTTCAAAATCTCAGTAATGGTGTTGTAGTAGTAGTTTCCTGTGGGGTGTGTTGGAATGCCTGGTGGTTTCGACACCACTAACAAATCAGGGCTTTCAAATACTATCTTTATACTAGTTTTCAATTGACTTGGATAGTTCGATAATGTGCGACGGTATTCTTCAACAGTTGCAGGATTGCTGGTTCCAGCCCAGTCTGGTACACTTGGTTCGTGTCTGTGTCTTTGGATATGAATTACGTCGAACCGGTCAATGGGTCGATCCTTCAAGAGATCCCAGCCCTCAAGCCTCTCCTGGAGGTTCTTGCGTTTTCCGTGGTTTGTCCAGATATATATCAACCTATTTGTTATCTCGTGGCATATAATCGTGGGAGACTCGTTAAACTCATTCTTCATAACATCACACAACGTTCTGCCTACCCACCTGTGTTTTGCATGAATCTCGCTTTTGTGGAAAAATGGCTGAACCTTACGTAGGCCATTTTCAAAGATGTATGTCGGACGCGTGTTCATTACCTCGATACTGCTCTTACTCGCACAGTGAATATTCTCACCCAAAGATGTTTGTAGGTAAGCAAGTTAATCTAAGAAGGTCGCGATGCTCATCGCGTCGGATGAATGGCACTTTATATATAGTATCAAATACATTTTATTGAAATCAACTATCAAACTATATCAAGAAGAATTAAAGGTATATTTATAATGATCTCGGGTCTAGTTACCGACTGGACGCAAGACATTTTGAGCTTCGTATCCAATAACGTTACCTGGTGGGTCATATTCACAAACAATGTATCTTCCCCAGTTTTCAGCAGAACAGTCTTTCCATGCACAACCAACTGAAGTCGACGACTTCCACACCACTTGAGTGAAATGGTTGTATTCGCTTTCAGTTCCGTATGGGAAGTTGTCACCTTCAACGTACCAGGCTTGGAGTGCATCGAGACCCTGGTATCCAGCAGCAAGGTTTTCTCCAAATGGACCACCAGTATGAGTCAAGACACCAGAACAGTCGTAGGCATCAGCAACTTTTTGGGCGTATTGGAATGCAGCATTGGACCATGATAATGGGCCAGCTTGGTGTTTTGCTCTGTCGACATTGTGGCCATCAACCATTTTTTTGGCCCATTTGACATCGACTCTAGAGTCAAGAGACATTTCTGCGTAAAGACCAGAACCGCCACTGGTGGCAGTGGAGGAGGATCTGGTGGACGTAGAAACAGTAGTTGGGACGTAAGACTTTGTAGAAGGCGAGCTAGTTGCTGGTAAAGCAAAAGCAACCGAGGTAGAAGATGGAGTGTTGGCTGCTGCTGGGGTTGATGGTGTGGAAGAGGTAGAGGTCAGATCTCCAAGGTCGAAGAAACTTAACAATTTAGCGAAAAATCCTTCACCGCCGGATGAGTTTGAAGAGGTGGAGGTGGAGGTGGAGGAAGTGGAAGGAGCAGCTGAATTGGAACCAGAATCGAAGAAGTTCAATATCTTGGAAAATAAATCTTCAAATGAGTTGTTGGTGGTACTAGCAGCTGGGGTGGTGGCTGCTGGTGCTGGTGCTGGTGATGCTGGTGCAACAGGCTGGGCAGCAGGAGAAGCAACTGGTGTAGAACCCGCTACAGCAGAAGCTTCAACCACTTCAGTCTGGTACACAGTAACTATGGGAGCAGCTCCAGCTAAGTGGAAGAATGCCAATAAAAGCACGAACAAATGGCTTGCTTCGCTCAACATCGCCTAAAAAGTCTTTGCTGGTGACAAAGATTAGGAATTCGTACCAATGCATTGTTTATAAACTATTTAGTGCCATTTTCATCCAAATCGCCCATTTAGTTCATTTCAGAACATTTCCTAATTAGGTTATGATTCGTCTCGTATGTATATGCAGGTTTATCCATTTTAGGTAAATTGATGAAATGAATTAGTTAAGAAACAGTAATTTGTGGGACACAGAGGATCTAGAAGAGCACCGCATAAGCACTTCAGGTCGTGACCGTACATATTGTTGCTAAGTGGTTCATACGAATTTTTGTTAATTTCTGCTTTGAGGTTAATACCAAGGCGTTGTCAACAACAGTCAATGACAATGAAATTTTAATTCATTTTACACCGTTACAGACGTTGCTATTGGAATGATACCCCACTTATAAGCCGATTGCCTGACATCAGTAGATACGAACCAGAAACCTCGAGGGTTATTTGCTGGTGTACATCCTGATAATTTAATATGTAGTCGAGGTTTGCTTCACGGTATTCAGTAGGAAACGTGCAGATAATAGAACTTAGTTCTGAACCAAATTGGGGCAAGTGCTTGCATCATCTAATCCGTTAACTTAGATGTTACCTTCAAGAATTTCTTTTAATTCAAGAGAAATAATCTCAGCTACCCCACCACCGGTACATCTGATATCGATAGCAAACTGGCGACCAATATCATCTGTGGATTGTATAGACGCAAGTACCCCATAGTTGGCATTTTGCGTATGCAATATCCCTGCAGCCAATACTAAGATTTCCTTTTGTGAATCATCATGTGTTTCATGGACTATAGCAAACCCTGACCGACTCAACATTCTTGAGATATTAGACGAGTTGTATCTATGACCGGAGGTTACGTTGGTCAAATACCCACCTTTTTCTACTCCGAGTTGTTCGGAAATTTGCACCCATCTTTTGTTGAATTCGTCCACCGTCGGAGTAGAAGACGACCTAATGCATTTCAACAAATTAACAGGAAATTTTAAATTAAGTTGGTTAAATGAACCTCCACACGTAAACGTAAATGACATAATTGGATTCTCCTTGAGCTCAACAATATTTCTAATCTTAATTTCAACATCCATCGCACTCTTATTACTAAATGATGGTTCTGGAGATTCGACCACTTTTAGTACATAGGATGGATTCTCTTTGTGAGTACCACTTTCGAGATTTAGTATGTTGAACCCAGTGATATTTGTTCCTGCTGACTTTAATGAATTGTTTATAAACGTTAGCTTCATTCTCAAAGTATAACCCTCCTTGACAAACCTATACGTTATCTTTATCAATTGATTCTCGTAAAATATACCGGCATCGTAATGTAACATTCTATGAAATCCAGCATACCAGTTTGACGATAAGTTGATTACCTCTTCCTGTTGTGTTTCGAAAGGATTCAAATTGTCGTCGCTTAGTTCATTTTGGGTTTGGTCACTATTGATGTACTTGCTCAAGACCATAGAATTAGATCTGTTTCTTGTGAGCAACTTCTGACTCAACCCAATTCTTGTCATTAATGGACTTGCTTTCTGTGAGAAAAATGGTAATGGTTTAACAACTTCCGCTGCCAACCCTTTTGAATCCATTGTTGCAAGTCGTAAATATTCAAAAGCTCTAGTTTGAATTTCTAAATCAATCGATTGACTCTCAGCTTCGAATAAATCCACAATATCAGGGACAAACTCTTCGTCAGGGAACTTGACTAAAAACTTCAAAAATGTCGATAATATCATTGCTCTAGTTACCAATGATACTCTGATGTAATTCACGTAAAGTAATCTGAACTGCGTCGACACTTTATATTCAGGGAAGCAGTCTACTTGGTTCCCAAACTCTCCCAAAATAATAGCAGCAACTTTGATCAACGCTTCTGATGTGGTCGCCGTTTGAGGTGTTTCGGAGTTTGTCGACTTCTTCAAAAGATTTATGATCAACTTGCAAGTTTTCTCTTGCAATTGTTCATTATTAATCACAATTTGAACAATCCTTTCCCACACCTCATTACTGATATATGATAATCCATTAGAGTTGATTCCTCCGCCAATTGAAAGCAATTTCAACATAGTTGTGACGTACCATGTTGAATCTGTAGCGAAATTCTCTGCTAAAACAGCGATTTTGATTGCCAAATCGGGTTTAATCGAAAAGTCACTAACAGGAAAGTATTCCAATAGCTCGTTAATGATCTTGTTATATGATTGTGGGTTACAAACAGTGCAAATTAGATCCAACGACTTCCTCCGTACCGATATATCTCTATCGTTCAACAAGCGAAGTATACGCAGCAAATTTGCGTCAAATCTCAACTCCTGGCTATCCAGTCTTGATGCCAATTTGATCAATGCGTCCAATGCTAAGTATTTAGTGTTGCTTTCATTTGAGTCAAGCAACATGACCAATGCGTTCTTTGCACCAACAATGGCATCTGGTGACGCATCCAAGAACACGGCCAAAGAAACAGCCTGGAACAAAATGGCCGAATAACAATTTCTTGTTTGCAAACTCTTGTTAGATTGTGACGCATTTTGAATTGATCTGGCAACTACTTGCTGTAAATGGTTCAAGCAATTAGCATCAAAATCACTTATTGATACAATAGAATCCAAAAAGAACGACTCAATCATTTGTAATAGTTTTATAGAAAGCCATGGAGCTGGACAGTTGTAGTAGAAGTAAGTCTCGGGGCACTTTTCTTCAACTACTAAAGAATACAACCGGGACGAAATCGACGGAAGAATCGATTTGGCAAACTTTGGCTGTAAAGAAACAACGTATTGCACTAAAGGAGTCGATGCTGTGATCACCCCCAAGTCCTCGTTCTCCACTAGAGAGAGCAATCTTGGGATCCAGCTGGTGTTAGTTACCACTACGTTGGGGTACAATTTAAACAACGAATGCAACGCTAGCGATGCCTTCCGTTTAACTGTGCGTGATGTGATTGGTGAGGTGCAAGTAGAATACACCATATCAATGACCTGAAGCCAGTTGGCATTTGGTGCTGTTGCCAATGGCTTGTATTCAATGGAATTGAATTGGTTAGCAATAAACTGAATCGCCAAACAATTGAATCTCTCGTCGGTAGATTGCAAGTCTGCAATCAACAGGGTATACACTAGATCCAACAAATCTTCAAAATGCTCATGAAGTGGCTGACCTGGCTTCACATTGACCAATATCGAATACGAAAGGTACCCCAACAGTTTCTCAGAATAGTCTGACGACGATAACAATTGCTTACACTGCGAGAGACAAAAGTCCACCATATCGGTGTATCCGAGCAAATAGATGTAAATTAGCTTGCAAATGTACTTCTTCCGTTGGTACCCATTTATCCCACCAGAGAACTTGGTCTGGATGTTGTTGATTTCGAGGTTGATCCGTTGGTTTTCTTCATGGGAGTCCTGTGTGTTTCTCAAGTCGATGATGAACGTCGTCAATCCCTTCATTTGCGGCGCCATCTTCCCGGGTGGAGAGTGTGGTGGATGATTGGTATTGTGTTCTTCAGATCAAGTCGTGGGAGGAAGAGAAAACCGCCGCGACTTTGCGGCCGTCGCAACGCGTCGGCCCAGTCGGGACGCGAGGGTGGAACGTCGCGGCGGTAGTGCCAGATTTACCACGAGAATAGCAGCGGTGACTCGCGTTTACCACCATAACCACCTACGGTATAGGTACACATACGTTTGGTCGACGGCCGTCTCTCTCGCCTTTGGCCTCTTTCACGCTGCTCTAAACTGCCTCGATGAAATATTCTGCATACACCCGGACGGGACCCCAAAAATCTGTCACGTGACCTCTCATGTGATCCCGGGTAGTGTCGCCACCGGGCCAATTTTCACCATCCGCTCTGATTGGCCGTGGTCCAGTGCGCAAGCCGGATTTGGTTGACAAAAAACTATCAGAAAACTCCCATCGACATCACAACATTCATACCAATGTCATCTGTAGCTAAGACCACTGTTACCAAAGTCGACTGGACCAAAATCATCTCGTCCTTGGGGTTGACCGGAACCACTGCTTCGTCATTGACTGCCTTCAAGAAGAGATACGATGAAGCCTCCAAGCAACAAGTTCTTTTGAGCCAACAATCCACCGAAGTTGACTTCAACCACTACAGATCCGTGTTGAAGAACAAGAAGGTCGTCGATGAAATTGAAGCCAAGGTTGCTTCTTTCAAGCCAATCACCTACGACGTGTCCAAGAACTTGAAAAACATTGAAATTTTCGAAGAAAAGGCCATTGAAAACGCCAAATTGACCGAAAAATCGGTGTTGGAAGAAATCAAGCAATTGCAAGTCACATTGAAAGACATCGAAAACGCCAGACCTTTTGACCAATTGACAGTAGACGACGTTGCTGCTGCCAGACCAGACTTGGATGAAAAGGTTGACTACATGGTCAAGAACGGTAAATGGGAAGTCCCAGGTTACAAGGAAAAGTTCGGTGACTTGACTGTTATGTAAACGATCCTAGACGGTTTTTCATTAATCCATATTCATTATTTAAATATACACTCATACATAACGTTTTGTAGCTGTCGACGAGAAGAAGCAGACACGCCGTTTGTCGTGCTATTTAACGTCGTACAGGCTCCTGCCAGAGCTGGGACACTTTGTTGAAGAAGCGTACGTTGGCTTTGTCGTCGACGTGGACCAATTGGTCTGTTTTCATTAAGTATGGTGCTGGTAGGTCTGTCAATGACGACAAGGAAGACGAATTATCCCGGTTTCTGGCGTAGGTTTTGTACTTGTAGCCTCGGTCGAAGTTTATATCGTACGAGACCACGATGATATTGCATCTATATAGCCTTTTGATGGAGTTGATCGCTTCAACCAAGTTACGGTACATTTCAAATGGAGTACTATATGACTTCATGCCAAAAGATCGGTAATTATCTTGTGTAATTGACTTCAAATCCCAGTACAATAGCGATAGATTTGATACAACTAGCGTGTTCAACACGGTTTTCGAGCTCAAGTTGCGTAATTCGTCTAGAATTGTGGTGAAATCATGGTAACATTCAACAGTTAAGCACTGGGAAAGATCTAGACCTTTCAAGAATCCTTGCAATTCGCATCTGCTGCTGAATAGTATATGGCAGAACTCGTTATTTAAAGTGATAGTGTAACCTTTATTGCCAATTGCTATAGTTTTATGTTGAATCGGTACAGAAACTATATCCAACAACGGTTTTGATTTCATTGTAACCAACGAGTCAAAACTATATGCATAATTATAGTGATATTTCACTGACTAAGCGGACTTCTAGAAGGTTTGAATCTTACAGTAGAGGTGAACCTAATTAAGTAATTCACTAATGCTATAAAAATTTCCCCAGTAATTCTCCACGGTCCAGATTCAAAGACGGAATGAAAGTAAAATCCAACCTGTGGATCGTTTTTTGTACTCAATTGCCTGCTCTGTTGGAATAAATGCAAAATATACATTAATTGACACAATAAATTTCGGTGCCTCTAAAATGGCGTTACTGTATACATAAATGGCTGCAAATTTGCAACCACGTTTGGATGTTGAACCTGAGGGGCCAAGTGACCGTAAAACAGCCAGATTGCAATCTTGTATTGACCTAGTGAGTTTTGTTGGTTTGGGAGCCTCAAAAGCAGGGATGCCAAGTTCATTTATTTCAAATTGGTGTTTAAGTTTATTGTAGTGAAAACGTTAAGATGTCTGGAATGAGCTACTTACGTCGAAAAAACTACATTCTCCGTTACACTTGGGATACTCAGTCAAGTTTCGTTTATTAAGATTTGCAATCCTTCAATTCTACGATGTCTAATACAACAGGAGTACACTGTGCTCCTATCGATTCATCGTATAAGTTATAGAAATCGCCAGAAGCGCATTGATAGAATTTCGTGCAATTTCCAAGAGCTAACTGCCCATTACTTGTAACAGACCATCCTGCTGCGTAGATTGCACCGTGTTGGGGAACAGGGCCGTCAAATTGGAACTGACGGCCGGAAACAATCGACCCAATACGACCGTCGCAATCCGTCAAGATCGAATCACGAAGTTTCATCGATAATGTGGACGATTTTTTACATGCCACTCCGGTTACAGGGTAATCAGTGTGATCGTCACTATCACCGTGGTGGTTTTGTTCCCTTCTTTTCTGGATATAGTTTGCAGGGTCGATTCTGAGATCTTGATTAATTCCATAACCTCCATAATTGTCAGATTTCTTGTGTGGATACCGTTGTACTTGTCCGTCCTGTTGTTGATACACTTCGATTGACTTTGTGGGCAATGGAGCTTGCGTAACAGTGACAATGGAAGTTGTATACCTGGTTGTCATCGACCTTTTGAGTGAAGAAATGGGTGGCCGGTCCAAGTTTCCGTCATTATTCAAAACGTAGGGAGTCACAATGATTCCAAACTCAAATGGTAAATTTTGAAAACTACCTGGTAAGTAGTCACAATCAGGTTTCAACAATGTCCAATCAGAACCAGACTCGGGAATGAATAAACCCCAAATCATAGGGATCATAGTGGAAAGGAGTAGAACAGAAGAGGACGATAAATGTCTCATATTGTAAATTTGGGTGCAAATTGTGAATGAAAAGATATGAGTTTGAGTTTTCATTTGTGATTGCAAAAAGAATCCTTTAAAAATACCACATTTCTACAAAATTACACAAAATCATTAACAACTTCATACCCCAGTTTTACTTATAATTCACTGAGGTCAAAGTCAGCATCAACGGACGCCATGAACCACCCAAGAACAGTAAAACAAACTACCGAACTTTCAGAAGATGTATTTATTACCGGTATCAGTTATCTGGTCCTGTCTATTAATTTCTGTGCTAAGACAGCAGGTGGATCTTTCAGACAGAAATAGTAAAAATAACCCAGTTATTAAGCCATAGTCTCCACATTAGCACCAACCACTAGAACACTTCCAGATAGAGTCCGGTTCCTTTTGTCAGATATGATCGGATCTTTACCCTGTCAGATTATAAACCTGTACATAAGACCTGTCAAAGATGCTTGATGCTGCCTTGAAATCATTTTTAAACCCGCTACAAAATGACTAAAGCTCCCAGTCCCTTCTACCACGACTACAATACCATCCTAACTCGCATTACTCAACCATATTGGGTTTATTTTGCAAACTGGAAACCACATTAAATTTCTCTTTAATTACTGTATACAGGCAAAGTAATGAAAACTGACAAGTTAAAATTGAACTAATCTGGCTTACAAATTATATTTCATATCGAATACCACCATGTTTAGATCGGTTATAAACAGTGCAAGACTTGTAAGTAGCGATATATGACCATCCATGTTGAAAGTTACTAACAAATTTCCCATTTAGAACAGAAGCTTCTTAGCTAGACCACAAATTAGATTCATCTCTACAGAAATCAAGGAAGCTATCGACAAAGCCGTTGCTTCGTCGAAAGTTGTGTTGTTCATGAAGGGGACGCCTGAATTTCCACAATGCGGTTTCTCCAGAGCTACCATTCAAACTTTGGGCCAACAAGGTGTTGACCCTGAAAAGTTTGCCGCATACAATGTTTTGGAAGATGCTGAGTTAAGAGACGGAATTAAGGAATATTCCGAATGGCCAACTATCCCCCAGTTATACGTTAACGGTGACTTTATTGGAGGTTGCGACATTGTTATGAGCATGGCTCAATCTGGGGAATTAGCAGAATTATTGGAATCCAGCGGTGCTTTGGTTCCAGAAGAAGACGATGTAGAACCATCTTCTGCTAACGTCACTCCTGCCGAAAGAAATTAAGGTGGTTTTCGACCTTCATTTGTTTGTACACTGTAATTTTACTTAAAGCTGAATTGTATATATGTCATTGTTATAATATTCTACACTGTTTATGATTACACCGACTTTTGATAAATAGACGTAGTACATTGAATGTTAAATACAATTTTAACAATAGTAATATAACACAAAAAACGAGAAACTAAAAGCAATCTCGTAGTGATAACCAGATCACTACCCTGCTGTAGTTATAATGCAAAATAGAAGTAGAATATCATGCTTCTCATGATGTCGACTAATACCCAAGGTAACGTCGATTATGCAAAGGTTAAACTGTCAAAGTTTAGAAATCAGCATACACACTTGCTAATTTCGTTTTCTTGCGCATGCTTTTTGGAAATCGTCGATGACCGTCTTCTTGATAACAAGTTTGAATCGTTCAAGTTGAGGGTGAACTTGAAGTCGCCAGCTATTCCCGAGATTATACTGGATGATCTCGTTTGGTATTCACTGTCCTCACTAGTTGCTGCTTCATCATCATCTTCGATGGTGCTTGACAATCCATCATCATCGTCAGACATTCCAGGTGGTTCCAATTTCGATTTAGACAACAGGTCTCCAGCACCAACCAATTTAACTTGGAATTTGTTCAAACTGGTAAGTTCATCGGTTGCATCGGAGTCTGTTCCGTCATAATCGGAATTGTCCTCATCATCAAGATTTTCATCAAAAACGTTTCTGAATTTCACTTCGTGGATTTTATCTGGGAAAGGTGATTTCATAGCCTTAACCAGGGATTTTCTTCTGGTACAGAAAGGTTCGTCAGATTCATAATCTTCTTCTGATATGTTCTCAATGAAATGGACAGTTGATTGATTATAGTTGTTGTCGTTGTTACCAGTCATAGCAGGATTATCAAACACTTTCTTAATAGCAGTTGCTTGGGGAGATAAAAGTGGTTGGTTTGAAAGATTAAGACCCAAAAACGTATTGGAATAATCTTCATCAACCAATTCTTGTTCGAATTCTTCTTCGGTCTCACTAGTTGGAACAACCTTGTAAAAGTATGACTGCTTGACTTCCTCACCAGAAGTATCATTCCCAACTACCCATGGATGTTCCCAAATTTCAGCAATGGAAATTCTCTTCATAGGATTCGTATCTAACATCTTTGTAATCAAATCTTTGACCTCATCAGATATTTCATCCCACCAAGGCTTCAAGAAAACATAATCTCCATTCAAAATTTTCATCGTCAACTGGTTAGGATCATCGTCATAAAACGGTGGAAAACCACAAAGCATAGTGTAGAGAAAGCAACCCAAACTCCAAATATCCACAGATTTGTTATAATAATTCTTCTTATCAACAGAGAACCTCGTTGGTACATTTGAATCATTACATGAAATGACTTCAGGAGCAGTGTATCCTGCTGTTCCGCATGGAGTTTTGAGTGCGTTATGAGTAATATGCAACTGTTTGGCAAGGCCAAAGTCTGCTAATTTGATACGGCCAATAGTACCTCCACCGACAAATGGTTTAAACCGGCCCTCATCTTTCTTGTTAGCGTCGTCTGACTTTCTTAACGATTTAGTGAATTCTTCTTTGTCTCTTGGAAAGTAGGGAATCTTTGTAAATAACAAATTTTCGGGCTTTATATCTCTATGGACAATATCACGAGAATGCAAATAATCTATCGATGACAACAATTGTAAAAACACATGTCTTGATAAAGGTTCCGAGAAATAGGTGTATTCGAGAATCTTGTTGAAAATTTCACCTCCGTTTGAGTATTCCAAAACCAAAAAGGCATGAGTTCTCGATGAGAATGAATCGAGTAACTGGAGAATATTGGGGTGGTTCTTCAACTTCTTCATGATTGTGATTTCATTGTTGATATTTTTCAATTGCTTTTGCGACAAGTTGACTTTATTGATGATTTTAATGGCCACTGTGATATTTTCTTCGCTGTCCCATGCACTGTAGACGGTGGAGAATGCTCCTTCTCCCAATATGGACTGCAACTTGTACCGGGTAGGCAAATCTGGATACATGTCAAAGGCGAACGAGGACTTGGCAGGAAGGTTGGAAAGATCAAAGTTCTCTTCTGGAGACACGGGAGAGTGCAGTTTCATTGTCACGCCATCGACTTGGATTTCTGGCGTCATAGGAAATCCCGAAGAGTGCTGTTGCTTACCGTTCTTTTTTGGAGGTTCCAGAGGTTGCTTATGGTGGGGTTCCCCACCATCGAGATGGAAACGCGAGAAAATGTTCATACTTCTGTTTTCAATCACACCCTCTATATTAGTATCGGAGATACCAGTACTGGTGCTAGTGGCTGTTGGGGGATATTTGAGACTTAAAACTTTTGAAAAATTCTAGATGGTTAGTTCCGTATGTCGTACAATGTCGTGGAGGATTTATATCCACACAATCCCGTCGGGAGATTTGCGTCCCTATGCACACCGCAAATGGGTTCATATTGTGGAACGAGATAGAATTCTGCCGAACACCACGTAGACCAATGAGGTGTTGCGGCGACAGCAGCTGTAGCACCACCGTACCAATGTGGTAGTCAGGCTTGCCAGCAAAGTAGTCAGGCTTGCCAATTGCTGGCATCGGCTGACGGAGTGCTGGAAGTGGCCGTGGTGCCGGCAGCGGGCCAGAGTAACATACAACACAGTAGTGCATGTTACTGGCCATGAAAAAGACAAAGACTAGGGAGCAACTATCTGGGGTCAAGTAGACAAGGACTACGACAGCAAAAGACCGCAGCAAACTACGGTCCTAATTATGGCAATACATACTAGTTTCATGGCTAGGGAATTTTTCAAGAAAACAAACACACAACTATATATATAACCCCTCACCCTAGTAAACTGTATGTCATTTGAGCCATGATGCAAAAAATTCCCAGATACTGCGTAGTTGCTACGCGACAGATGAAGACGCACAATGTGTTTTAGGTAATTGTGATGTAATCCAACAGTAACGGAGTTGATTGTCGGAACGATTGCAACATGGACAAGGTGCGGACAGATATCGATGCAGCAGGAGGCCGAGTACCAGATCTTGAAGGGAAGTAGGGAAGGGTGTGCTGCTGTTGATAAAGGGATGTTTTCTCGGTCATTGATGGACCCCGGTTCTACGAAGATTTTTGTATTGGTGCACGGAAAATTTTTTAGAGGGGTACTTATCGTGTTTTATTATTGTTTCCATATCTAGTATTTATGGTGTACAGTCTCGCAGTGGAATTTATGCTGCGCATAGTTACGTGTGGGCTATGGCACGATGGCACTGTGGAAGGACAAAGTGCGACGTCGCTCTTACAGTATCGAGAAGGAAACATCACCAAACACCGTAAACTATTGGGGTACGGGAGTTTCAGGGATATTTACGATAAGCAAGGGTAATCATTGGACAATAGATATTTTCGGTATGGTACAAAATTTGTCGTAGAGTGGGTCATCATGGCACAGGCTAATGCTTATGTCAACCAAACCATACTCGTTCTGGAAGTGGCTCTGGGAGCCACCAGTTCGCGACCCCAAGAATTTGACGTCTACATGTGAGTTGGTGTTTCAGGTAACCTCAAAATGAAATGGAAAACATTGACTTCAAGCCTCGCCCACACACATACACAGTGGGTTTGTTCCCCACACCATTGGTTATTGTTGATACTCCCGTCGCTGTTACATAATGCGGATCGCCAACTTTGAAATTTACTGCTGCTACAAAAATAGCCCTCTATTTACGTATGGCGTAATAATGCATGGGAACAAAAATGGTTTCATGTTCGCTGTTATCAAATCAAGCTCCGTAAGACTCTCCGATCTCCATTGATCAGTCTCGTGGTGCAGCATGATCTGACTCCCCTGATGTGCACCTGCAATTTGACCGTGTGCATATTCCTCATATTCCAGCTTCGATTTCCATGTGTCAAGTGGGATGTAACGTATATTGATCTATAATTCCAGATCATCGGTGAGGTTGATGGTCCTGTATTTGCAATCACTATCCTGATCCCACCATTGTAATTCTTCTGTAGTGACCTGATTATGTTGAGTATCCATTGTATTGGCATCTATTGTCCTCGCTCGTTGTTGGCCCTGGATCTATGTCGACCTTGCACTCAGATTGTTTGATCCTTAATGCTCAATGCCAATATTATCTATTGTATCTCGTATTGTTGTTTCATGGGCACATCAGTCAATGGCATCCTAGGGGTTCCTAGGGAGCTTTGCAAATGCACTACATCATTACTCCTGTTTTTCTAATGTAGACTCCTTAGTAATCTCCTCAATCATTCTATCCTGTTGCTCCTTGACAAACTGCTGCGTTTCCTGCGGACTCTTAAAATAATGTTCTCTATACCATTTTAATTGATTTATTGATTCGATAATATCCGATCTTGCAGTGTGGCTTCCAACCTTCTTTGGAGTCACCTTCATCAAATTGGGATTGTGACGATGTCCAAACTCCATGATTGTAGAAACGTCAACTAGCCTGTAATGCAAGTGGTTGATGACTTCAGAAAATTCTCGGTACATGAAAAACTTGTCCATATGAATCGAGTTTCCCGCTAATACCCCCTTCCGTTCCTCAGGAATGTACCGTTTTATGTAATCAAATAACTCTTGCTGCACTTTCGATAACGTTTGCTGCGGGTTTTGTAAAATCTTCTCCGTCAACCCAGATTTCCCATGCTGGTTGATGCACCATTCGTTCATGTTATCCAACACTGATTTGTCGTAGTATACTGTCGACTCGTACCCAGTTTCGTCGACTATGTTGAGATCACCATCGGTGATCAAACAACAGATTTCGATGATGTGGTCGTTGTTGATATCGAGCCCTGTCATCTCACAGTCGATCCAAACTAATGGCTTCTTGGGCCTGATTATTGGTGTTTCTGATGATCCATCAGTTGGAGGTACTCCTTTGTTAATGATGGATTGCATTTCTTGTACCAACTTTATCTTCTTGCTGGGTGGCTCAATAGTAGACATTCTGCACCGTATCGACTTGTTGATTAATACTGAATAGCCTATATTCGCTCTAATCAACCTAGAAATCATTGTTTGGTGATGAGTGAAAAATTTACTGTACCGAAATATTGCTATACGACGCACTATTGTGAATACTAATCTTTTATCATTTGATCTTTTCAGGAATCCACACCGAAACCAGCCTCTATCTTGTAAACTTCAAGTATGAATAAGCTAGACAAGTTCTACTTGGCGTATTTTCTTCTCCATATTCCGATCACGGTGTTGATTGACTCCAATATTGTCGTCCCCGAAGAACACCAGTTAGCCATTAGTAAAGCCATTTTGGAATTCCACATTTCCACCAACAACGACATTTTGTTGATCAACAACCCGTTATGGTTCAAATTGTTTGGATTGGTCGAATTGGTCTTCCAGTTGCCATTGTTTTTTTACTGTAGCTTGCTGTTGTATAACCAGGTCTCGAAATCGTATTATGTCTACATGATACTTTACGGCTTCAACGCAAGCTTCACGACATTTGTCTGTCTTGGGTACATCTACTTTGAGGGATTTGCCTCGGGAATGTCCAATTTTGAAATTTACAATTTGCTAGCAATATACTCACCGTACTTGTTCATTCCATTGGTGATGTTGGTAGACTACGGCAGAAGAACAATCAAGTTGCTCAACGAAAAAGTCAAAACAAACTGAAGTCAATATCGCTCCGAATACTGTGTGAGATATGTAGCTTCATTTCTTTCCCATTCAGCAAATACCTTCCTATGTAGTGCTATGTATTTTGATCAGGAATCACACACAAAATCTAAACACATAAAAAAATATTTAGTAATTTCATACACGTAATCGAATGGAATGTCTAGTAATACTGTGGGAATGATTACGAGCACATTCACCTTCAGTTCTGGGTTTAACCATGCTGGTGCACTTTTTTGGTATTTGTCGTTCGTACATTCTAATGGCCTGCCTATTTAGACTTATATTGATGGTGGACCGAGAACTCCAAAAATTAGTATAAAATCAAAACCATACACCAGTATGGTCCACATATACTATATCGTTGAGACGTGAACACTGCCGCCTACTTGTAAAGAAACGCATTTTCTTATCGTATTTATGTACTTTTTGCAGCCAAAACTTATATATACACCGCATCTCATCTCGTTTTTTTCACTAGTAAATATACTAATCTAGTTGTGGTACTGGTGTTTTCACGATAGCCTATGACGGAAATCAAGTATTCGAAACCACGATCTGGTGTATCGTCTAATGTGGATACTGATTTGCTTGAAAAAGCCGCAGCTATTGTCAATGACAATTCCAAATCGTTGTTGATTGAGTTTATCACAAAAGACTTACTCACAAAATTATTGTCAAACTGGTCGTACTTCTCCTCGATAAATGACCATGGACACTTTGTCGATGTTTCAGTCAAGTTGTCCAAGTTGACTAATTTGGTCAATGTGTGTTCTGGAGCCTACCACTCAGTGCCTGAGTCCGATTTAGTATACCAAGTCCAGATCACAGAGTTGCGTCCAAAGATATTACAAATTTATAAGGACATTTTGAACAACTACTTGAAAGTCATTTACAGAGCACTAAGTAACAATAAACCATCGTTAACTAATCCGGTTTTGCGGGTATTGTCTCATATGGTTACCTATGATCAATCCATTGCTGTTGAGTTATTAAACACTTTCGACTTGACATTGTCAATTTTACCAAAGTTATTAATCCCCACTAAGCAAGAATTGGACACAGGTGTTTCGAAGCAAACTGGTAAGGAACATTTGTCTGTAAGATACAATTTTATAAAATTTTGGATAGAGTTAAGTTCCCAATTGCCTTACTTCCACAGGAAGGATTTATTGTCGAACAACTTCAAAATCATGAATAACTTCTGGAAACATATGATCGACGCCGACTCATTGCCAACATTGTCATTAATTATAACTTTTATTGACCAAAAGATTCTTCAGGAAGTCAACTTCAAACGGTCAACTAAATGTAAAATCTTGAATGAAAACTTTATGCACAAGATTCAACCATTGTTTTCGAGAATTGATAAGAAATCTGATGAAAAGTTATACGATTTGTATCTCAAGTTTTTGGAGACTCTTACTTGTGACTCAAAAGCAGGTCTTGTGTTCCCAAACGAAAAGTTATGGCAGACCAATGTTACTACTGGAATTACCGTGCAATTGAATAATAAGAGCTTCAAGATTCATAATAACTTAATTTATATTTTCATAACCACATTGAAACCTTGGGATGCATTCAATCAAATGCTGTTATTGCTAAAAATCTTAGAAGCAAATCCTGAGTTGGTTCCTGTTTACATGAATTGGATGATTCAACATGGTGGGGGATATCATGATCCCTCGTTGACTTCATGGTGGATCGGCCATACGTTGTTATATACAAACATTCTCCAATTGCCAATACCGAAGTCCATAACCAACACTTTTGTCAGTTTGGACTCAAAATTTAACTCAAAACTCATACTGGAAAATATTGCATTAGCTCCCATTTCGAAAAGCTCACTCATTAAGGCGTTAGAATGTGATGAGAAGATTCTCATCCAATTCGCATTACAGTTGATTATGTTCACTTTGAAGAAACTCAAATCAATCGTTGAATCAAATATTACTTGCAACAAGCAAGAAGTAGTTGGTTTGGTTTTTGCCAACTTGCCAGATATTGCAAACATTGTTGAACTTTACAACAAAATTATTGCGAAGTATCCACAAAAGTCTGATCAAAAGTTAACTAAATTGACCATTCTTTCTATATTAAAGGAATATGAGTTGTTGCTCCCCAATACTTCTTCTGCAAGTCAAATCTTGATCAAACTTGCAAACGCTGGTGTTTCTGGTATTATACAAAACATCGATACCAGCTCAGATTTTGATTTGGCACAACTTGATTGCTTCTTGTCCATTTTATCTGTTCAAGATAAAGAACAGGAATTAAAATGGTGGAACTCTACACCTAAATCAAACTCGTTTTTTACATGTTTAGTCAAGCTCTCGACAAATGAATATATTGGATCATCATTTGGTGGAAAAATCTACAGTATTTTATCAAAATTGACTTCCAACAGTTTAATGTTTAACGATTCATTAATATTATCTCCTATTTTAGCATTGATCCAATCTTTTAAAGGAACACAAGTTGACGAAGAAGTATGGAAACTATTGGATGAAGTTATTTCACGAGCAAGCAGAACACCTTACAAATACCTCGATTTATCAAACAGAAAGTACCACGATATAAGTCTTTTTGTTGTGGTAATGTTTGAACAATTGAAATTTTTTTTTGGTAATGATAGTTCAGATATGATGTTTAAGTGGTTTTTCAAATTTTTACAATATTCAATTATTTCAGGGGAATCCAAAGAGGCGATTCAAACGTTGATAAAAGACTACTTGTCTAACTTCCAAATTGAAAGTCACTTGGATTCGTTAAATTTTTCATCTTCATTGCCTTACAATGACCATGACTCGTTGTCAAGCTTGATGATCAGTACGTCAAATAACGACCTTGTTTCAAAGCTGCTGGTGGTTGAAAAGAAAGTCTTGATTACAAAGCTAGATCTTGCTTCTACATTATTGCGGTTGAAATTAATTTTGTCTGATGATCTGATCAAGAATGCTGATTCGTTGATAATTGAATTGGCTTCGAAAATCAGCAATTATATTCTCTCAAGTGACTCTGAGTTACAAAAGTTTACATTCACCAAAAAATTCTGGGAGACTCTTTTGTTCACTGAAACAGAAATTACAGAAGGGGAGATTTCACCGAACAAAGTTCTCTCATGTGAATTATTTAATGAGTTATACAAATTGATTCCTCCTGGTTCTGCTGATGCTGAAAATGACCTCAAAGCTCATATAGTTTCTGCAATTAATCTTAAAATGGATGCAAAATTTCAAAACATTGTTTCGAATTTCATCTGGATTCTCTCAAATCAAGACATCAAGGATATTACAGAGAGCTGTGAAGGCAATGACACAGTTTGTTTGAAGTTGGCACAGTTGTCACTCCAACGTAAGGTATCGGTCAGCCCAATTTTCTTCCACAAATTGCTAAGACTTCCAAATGATGATCTCAAAACTGAAGTTACTTGTCAGTTGATTGAATTAGACTTGGTCGCCTTTGATAACGATCATTTGATTGATGAAGTTAAAACTATTTGTGCAAACAAGGAGAACTACAACTTGATAAAGAGTTTCATCAACTCGACTAACCCGAGACGAGAAGATGTTTTGCTTTATTTAATCAACGAAAAGATTGAAGACGAGTTGTTGCTATGCTATATTTCCTACTCGATCTGTTTGATTGATGGTTATATTAATGAAGAGGTTGAAGGGTTTTTACAGAAGGCAACAAATATTGCAGTTGGATTATTGTCAGCCAAAGACGAAAGAATTGATTGGTCTCAATTACTTGTGATCTTGAAAAGAGGTATCAAATATGTCCACGATGACACCAAACGATCCATAATTTCGAATGTGTTGGGTTACGTACAGAAAAATGGTGATAAGTTTGGTTTCATCAGTGAATTTGCTGCATTGATGAATGAAGTAATCGATTTTCTCGATAAAGGTGTATCTACTTGGATCCACAAATCCATGCTATACATTACAAAAATGTTTGCTGAGGCTGCTGAATTGAGTAAATCTTTCGATTCATTTGTAGAACAAATGCAACTGATTATAATGAAGGTACAATCTTCGAAATCGGTTTGGAATTTTGTTCCACAAGCAATCTTGAATACTCAGTTGGAAGTCTTTTTGAACCATAAACAATGGATCAAAAATGAGAACTATTTAGCATATGCTAATGTTTTGATTCTTTCTGCATCACCATCCACCATTCAATACGAAAAGTTGCTCCAAATCTTTGCAAACAATGAAATGAACATTTTG